>Ga0222664_1000077_pt1 | contig 73255 bp, 38 predicted proteins | sample AntAcemetagen604_FD_181147 | JGI IMG/M metagenome (GOLD analysis project Ga0222664, IMG submission 181147) | Saline water microbial communities from Ace Lake, Antarctica - #604 | ecosystem: Environmental > Aquatic > Non-marine Saline and Alkaline > Saline | place: Antarctica: Ace Lake... | reverse complement strand
ATCTCAAGAATTTCTTTGTCAATTTCATGCATTAATGAAACATCAAATGGTATTGGCTCAACAAAATTTATATCACCCCAATCACGGCGTTGTCCATCTTTCACTTCAACCATTATCATAATTGGAAGATGGCTAGAATTGGCTAGGGACCAATTATGAATTTCAGTAAGGCACGATTTAAAAGTTAGACATGAACTCCGATAATCAATATCTGGAATATGAATAACTTTAAAGCCAGGTTGTATCATTTCATCTGAATCTATATATGCATCATCTCCAATCAGAACTGCACCGGATGGACGGGCAAATCTTCCTCCACTAGTATCTGCATAAACATCAAGTTCAAATTTTCTAATCCCGAGATTTTCCAATTGTATTTTTAGTGATTTGTGTTCATATTCAATGTCTTTTGACCAACCGTTAAGCTGTTCATTTAAACTGGAAACAAGTTCAGGGTGAGGAAAAAGCTTATAACTATTATGAGTTCCAATAACTTGAATATGATTGAGACGCAGACATTGGTCTGCATTATCAGCATTAATTGTTTCACAATTGACATTTTGAGAAATTGGTGAATTTTCTTGATGGTTTGCACATCCAATAAACATTAACAAGAGTAAAAAAAGGGTAAAAAACTGGTATACTATTTTAAGTAATTCCATTTATTTGATGTTTATTTTATAGAGAATAGAAAAGAAAAAGCCCACCAAACAGAGGTACAAATCTATTTGATAGGCTTTTAAATTTAACTCAGTTTGATATGATTAATAACCTGGGTTTTGCTCTATGTAACCAGGTTCAGACTGCGCAGCATCAATTACAAACTGTGGTATTGGAAATACCCTTTTGTTTTTATCAGTACTGTTTTTATCTCGCCAGCTGTCTTCCCATTTCCCAAAACGGATCATATAAGTCCTTGACCAATGTTCATGATACATTTCAAACATGATTTCACGGAATAATTGATCCATATTGTTCAACTCGTTTGCATTTAAAGCGCGAGCTTTTCTTGCAGTCCGAACAGTATTAACATCATTTAAAGCATTAGCCCAGTTACCTAATCTGGCATAAGCTTCAGCGCGCATCAAGTAGATCTCACCTAATCTTATTAAAGGGATATTTACTGAAGAAGCACTACCTGGAGCGTTTCTGTCCATATCCCACTTAAGAGAACGAGCCCCTGTTATATGGTCATTATCTTCAGTTAAACCAACTTCACGAGTATAAACCATTGGTTTTCCGGAACGAGAAATGTCAACGAGTGGTAATATTAATAAATTTCCGTCCTCATCACGTTGCCAGTCGATAGATGTTCCCGCTTTAGGAATGATACCATACTGTTGGCCAATTTGTATACCTCGATTCCATCTGAAATCTTCATCGGCAATCGTACCTCCATCTGGCAGAAACCTGTGAAAGAATCGCGGATCATCTCTCCAGCCTTCCCACATGTCATAGAAGTCTTGGGTAACAGCTCCACCATCAGAACCGGTTTTCCTAAAAATCAAAGAAGCAAATCTGTCTCTTGAAGAATGAAAATAGGCTAAGCGGTGTTGCCCTCCAGTTTCTACTTCCTGATTAAATGAAAAGATCATTTCTGGATGACCTTCATTCTCTTTACCAAATAAAAAGAAATAGTTTTCATTTTCAAGACTAAAAGTTCCTGAATTAATAAGCTGAGTAGTGTTATCTATTACAGACTGCATGTCGTTCGAAAAATCAAAGTTTTCTGCGTATCTGTCTGAATAAACGGCCTTATTAAGTAATAACCGAGCTTTCAAACCAATTGCTGCACTGCGGTTAAAACGTATTTCTCCTACTTCTTGAATGGTTGGAAGACTACTTTCGATTGCTTCAAGCTCACTTAAAATATAGTCTACAGCTTCACCACCCCTATAAGGTGTTGATAGATTGGTTGTACCCACATCTTCTGGCTTGCTATCAAAAGCAATATTCCAAAGATCGAGTAACCAATAATTATAAAAGGCTTTTAAACCCCTTGCTTCTGCAATCAAACTTGCATCTCCTGTTCCATCAGAAATTGTTTTTTGAGAAAGGCTAGCTCTTCCTATTCCCTGAGTTGTATTCCCCCATACGTTAATGAGTGTAATATGCTGAGGTGTCCAGTTATGCTGATGCATCTCAAAGAATCTACCGCCGTCAAACCAGTCTGTCCCGCCTCTAAATGGGACAATTTGTTCGATTGAAGAAACACCTTGCAGGTTATTCATCCACTCATGCCTATTCAAAATACTATTCATTGATAGGTAGGCAGGAGCTAATGTTCGAAGACCGGCTTCCGGATTATTAATTTCCTCTGACCCTAGTGCAGTATCCTTTACAGAAGTTGTAAGATCGGCACATGAGTAGAGTAAACTGCATAATACAACTACTAGTGTAATTTTTAAGTGTAATAATTTCATAATATTAGCCTAAATTATTTTTGTTATAGTGAAACGTTAATAGCAAACATTAAAGACCTTGCCGTTGGGTACCTGGAACTATCAATACCGAATGATTGAATACCATCGACAGCCCTTGGCATACTTACTTCTGGATCAAAGCCGGGGTAATCCGTTATTGTGAATAGATTTTGACCTATAATTGAAAGATCTAATCCACGTATAGGAAGGTTATTAGTATTTACTGTATATCTTAAAGTTGCATTATTTAATCTAAAATAGCTTCCATCATATAAAAACCTGGTAGAAGCAGTTGCTGAGTTATTTGGTGCTTCATTTGGATCAAATCCAACTCTTGCAATATTGTTACCTGCAAATAATTGAGGCATATTAAATAAGCCGTTATGATCGTTCCAATAAATTTTATTTCCGGACACTCCATTAAAATTTAAACCTAGGTTCCAATTTTTATATCCTAAATTGGTTGATAAACCATAAGTGACATCAGGGAGTGCACTGCCTGCATAAACTCTGTCAGCATTTGTAATAGCCCCATCTCCATCAACATCACGGAATTGGTTTAACCCATCTTGATCTAGACCCTGATAATCAAGTAAGAAAAAAGCCCCAATAGGTAGTCCGCTCATTATAGCTTGAACCGTTTCTCCAGACAGTCCACGACCTGTAAGAATACCTGTTCGTAAAATTGAGACAGGCAGATCTTTAACCTCATTGTCGAGTAAGGATAAGTTTCCGCCAATTTCCATAAAGAAATTACTACCAAACTGGTGTAGATATTTAAGATCGAGTTCAATTCCTTGATTAATAATCTCCATATCGAAGTTACTCCAAAACGAACTTGTTGCATTAATTGGATCAGTCCCAGTAGTTTGAGCAAATAAAATATCTGTAGAAACTTTACGGAAAAGATCTATGCTTCCGGTTAAGGATTGTCCAAAAAAACCAAAATCAAATCCAACATTTGTCTGATCACTTACTTCCCATTTAATATCTTTGTTTTGGATACGAACAAAAGTTATACCGGGAGTGATTTGACCTGGGTTAAAAGCATATCCAGATCCAGAACTTACATTGATAAGTTGCTCAGTAATACCATTTGGTATTTCCTGGTTTCCAGTTCTTCCCCAACCAATCCTTAATCGCAAATTACTTAGCGCATCTAAATTCTGCATAAAACTTTCTTCATTTAATTGCCAAGCTCCAGAAAATGAAGGAAAGAAACCATATCGATTACCAGAACCAAATCTTGAAGAACCGTCAGCTCTTAAGGTTGCAGTTAAATAATATTTGTCAACAAAATTATAATTTGTTCTTCCAAAAAAGGATTGAAGTTGATTTTCCTGATAAAAGCCACTTGGTCTATTTTCACTGATTGACAATTCAGTACCAATACTAGGGTTATGATAACCTTCAATTTCTTCGGTTGAAAAACTGTCAATACTCCAACTTCTTCCTTCTTGAGTAAACTTCTGCCAAGAATAACCTGCAAGAAAATTTAAACTATGATTACTGAAATCAACCATATAATTGATCGTAGCTTCTGATTGTAAGGTACTATTTTCTCTTTTTGCATCTACAAGGCCACCTAAAGGTTTTGCGATTCTATTTATATTGTGTCTTGATACCTGAGAAATAGTATTTCCAATTGAGTTATCTATGCCAAAATTTCCACTCAATACAAGTCCTTCAGTAATTTCAAAATCTGCATTTATTCCAGATAAAATCCTTGTAACTTCAGTGAAGTTGGTTAATATTTCTGGTCCACGTAATGGATTAAAACCTTCCTGTGTAATTGGAAATAGAGAACCATCCGGAAGTCTAACTGGATTGGTGGGATTCTGTGTTAGTGCATTAGTTATCATATCCCCACCATTGGTACTTGGTGAATTTGCAATAGGTGCAAAATCAGTTCTTGTGCGATTTGCAAGAATATTGAATCCGATATCTAAACGATTTTCAAAAAATCTTTGATTAGCTCTCAGCCTACCACCAAAACTTTCCAATTCACTGGCAATCATGATACCATCTTGCCCAGAGTAATTAAATGAAGCAATGAAATCAGATTCACCAGTCCTGTTACTGTATGATAAGGAATGATTATTTGATGTAGCTGTACGGGTTATTTCATCAAACCAATTTGTTCGCTGACCAAAATCAAGTCCTGATTGTCCTACACTGGCTTGAAAGTCAGCAAATTCATCCGGACTTAACATATCAATTTCATTGGCTATATTTGAAATAGTGACACTACTATTGTAGTTAAGTTGTGATTGACCTTGTTGACCTCGTTTAGTAGTGATAATAATAACACCATCTGATCCACGCGATCCGTAGATTGCTGTTGCTGAAGCATCTTTCAGGACATCTATTGATTCTATATCATTAGGGTTTAAAAATGATAATGGATTTGTTGGTGAAGCAGAACCTACACCGAAACTTTCACCTGCTGTTGCAGTATTTGAATTGTTATTGATTGCTATACCATCAATAACGTAAAGGGGGCCACTACCACTTCTTAATGTTCCCAATCCACGTATAGTAATATTTGTGGGTGAACCAGGTTGTCCACCCTGTGCAGTGACATTAACGCCCGAAATTCGACCCTGCATCAGTTGTTCCGGAGAGTTAGCTAAACCAGCATTAAAATTCTCAGCCGAAAGAGAAGCTACAGAGGTTGTAATTTCAGATCTTCGTTGAGTACCGTAGCCTACTACCACCAGTTCATCTCCTACTAGTGTTTGTGGAGTCAATGTAATATTCACATTAACCCTACCAGCAATTTGAACTTCTTTAGATAGATAGCCAATAAAAGAGACGAGCAAAGTTTCATTTAATGATGGTACATCTAATTCATAATTTCCATCCATATCAGTTGCTGTCCCTATATTTGTACCTTGTACAACTATATTTACACCGGGTAATGATGCTCCTGTTTCTTCATCTGTAACTGTACCACTTATTGTTTGCGCCTGAATTGTGCCTATAAAAAAGCAAAAAACAAGAATGAGCAAACCAATATTCTGAGTTATTTTTTTATATGAGCGTTTTTGTATCATAATGCATCCGTTTCTCATTTTAGTTATGGTTTATTTTTTAATTTGCACTACGCTTGTAGTCTTTATTGATTTAAAATGTGAGAAAGCGCTTTTTTTAAAAAATAGCTTTCAATAAAATAATTTCTATAGAATTGGCTAATTATATAGAAAAAAAAATAGTGGAATATGAAATTAGAGTTAAGGTTTTATTAAGAAATTACCGTTATTGAAAACGATACCACCTATATAATGAAAACGATATCAAGTTTCAAATATTTATTGTGGAATTTTCAATAATATCTCAATTACACAGGTAAAATAATTGAGTAAAAGCCATAATAAAATGGTTGAATTAATGGTCCATCAATAATGTGTTTTCTGAATCGAAAAATTGTGCAATATATCCATTAGATTAGATGCCTCTTTGAATCATGATAAAAACGTTTCAGAAAAATTAATTATAGTTTTCAATCGGTTCGAGAAGGTGGAGCTTGACTAGGTAGAGATCCCCATTCTTTATTAGGTACTGAACCCATTATTAATTGTAATTCTCCTCCATTAATTACTTCAGTATGTTTCAACCAGGGTTTATTCCATACCTTACCATTGAGTGTCACTGATTGAATAAAAATATTATATGGGCTGTTATTATCAGTCTTGATCACAAAAGTGCCACCACGATAGAAATCTCGATTCAAATGAATGGTGATTTTGTCAAATATAGGACTGCCTATTTCATAGAATGGTACTCGGTTTACTCCGCCATCTACTGAAAATAATCCTATTTTGACAAGGACAGCCAGTGATCCCATAAGTCCTTGATCTTCATCACCGCTATAGCCGCGGTCATAAGTCAAATGGCTATAAACATCTTCTGCAATTTGACGCGTCCAATACTGTGTGAGCCAGGGAGCTCCCGAATAATTGAACAACCATGGTGTTTGCATCGATTGTTGATTACCATAATTGATATAAACTCGTCGATAATCCTCTAAGGTTTCCATAGCATGAGCAATTCCTGATGTAAATAAATGTTCTTGAGCGTTTTTAAATGACTCTTTAAGCTTTTCTGTAAATAGCTCCCTGCCTCCCATCAAATCAGATAACCCTTTCACATCATGAGGTACCCACCACGTGTATTGCGCTGCATTACTCTCCACCCAAGCCCCGCCATAAGTTAGATGATCAAATCCTTCTGCCTCAGTCCAATTCCCCTGATGATCCCTCGGCCACATCCAGCCTTTTTCCTGATTCCATAGATTTCTGTAATTTCCGGCCCTGTGTGCAAATAATTCGTAATCTTGCTCTTTACCCAATGCATAAGCAAATTGAGACAAGGCCCAGTCCTGATAGGCATATTCCAATGTCTGTCCTGCACCGGCTTGATGGAAACCGTATTGTTCCTCATATAGTGGATATGGGATATAGCCCCTATCGATGTAATAATCAATACCACCTCCCTTAAAGGTTTCGTGCTCATAGCCAGCTTTGCTCATCAATCCGCCTGGGAAATGGTTTTTTCGCACTCCTTCATAGGCTTTTTCCACATCAAATCCCCGAATACCTTTCAACCATGCACTCACAATAAAAGGAGTTGTGGAAGCTCCAGTCATGACGTAGGTATAATTCCCCCCTGAGGGTCCGCGCGGAATCAACCCACCATCTTCATACATCATCAGCATGGAGTTGACAAAGTCCTCGGTCACCTCGGGGTAAACCAAGTGCCATAATGTATTCAGAGACCACTGAGCACCCCAAAACGAATCAGAATTGTGGTGATTAAAAAGTGGCTGACCATCTTCATTCAGCGGAATTTGGCCGATCCGATGCTCTTCACCGGTCATGTCCAGATATTCACCATTCACATCACTAATGATTCGTCTACCCTGCAATGCTTTCCATAGATCTGTATAGAAACGTTGTTGCTGTTTTTCGGTACCTCCCTCAACTTCTATCCTGCTCAACCATTGATTCCATTCATTACGCGACTCCTGCACAACACGGTCAAAATCCCAGTGTGGCAACTCCGTCTGCAAATTCAGACGTGCCTGTTCGGTACTCACATATGAAATAGCCACCTTCATTTTTGTAACCTCTCCTTCACTGGTGGTATATTGTACGTAGGCACCGGTATTCTCACCTTTGATGAAATCATCGATCTCCACAAGTTCTCCATTACGCCATCCGGCAAATGAAACAAACGGCTTGTCAAATTGAGCTACAAAATAGACGGTAACCGGTTTGAGCCTACGAATAGTCCCGTCCATGACTCCAAATCCCTCTATTTCTGTGTCACTAATTTTTTCAACTGATCCTTCCAATGTTGCTGATGGACCCAAAAAAGTCGTGAAATCAAATAGAATATGGCTTTGATCGGATTCCGGCCAGGTATACCGGTGAAAGCCTACCCTTGTTGTAGAAGTGAGTTCAGCGGTCACATCATAATCATCCAGCACGACCTTATGATATCCGGCACGCACTTCTTCTTTATCATGTGTAAAGAATGAGCCATATTCATCGGGTCCTAAATGGCCACGGAATGCTCCGGTAGTTGGCATAACAGGAATCCCGGAAAGCTGCCAGGCATGAACATGGCTGAAGACTTTTATTGTATCCTTATTGTACCGGTAACCAGATTCCCAAGCCCCGTCGATTGCCATATCCGGACTCAGGTTTACCATCCCAAACGGACGGGACGCCGAACTGAAGAAAAACCATCGGGAATGGGCGCTGTCTATAAGCGGATAGATAAGATCTACAGGTTCGATATTTTCACTTTCAATAACCTCTGCTGATTTAGAACATGAGAAGAAAGTAACACAGATTAACAAAGAAATTAATATTAAACTCTTCTCAGAAACTATTCTATCCATCTTTTAAAATTTTATTCATTTCAATTATTACTGAAATATTCTGTTTTCATCATATTATTAAGAAACTACTTTACCCTTTTTATTTTCTTTTTGTCCACATCAGTATCCAGATTAACCACATTACGTAAAATCACCGACTCCGTTTCTTTCACATCTTTCACTCTAAATCTTTTCAGTTCCAGGTCATTAACATTATCAAAAACAAACGCAGGTCTATAATCATATTCGCGCACTTTCAAATCTATATTTTTCATAGAAAGTCCTTTTACGTGTCGGACAAATAATCCCCAGCAAGGAAGTTCTCCAAACATACTGAACTCAGGATAGGATGACTCATTTTCAGGAACATCATCTAAGCGGTGAACTGGCATGTAGGCATATCCTTTGTTGGCCCTTCCGGGATAAATTATATTTATGTCCTCAAGAGTTACGTTTTCTACACAATGTTCAGGCATGCCAGTAATTGAGGCGGGAAAGATATTATGAAAGAATGGCAACTTAGGCCCTCTGATGTCATATTTTTTATCCGGAGCATCAAATGGTACCTGAACATCCATATTTTTAATAGTGATATTTTTGACTGTACCTACTTTATTAGCTTTGTTTGTAACTTCACCATCTTGCTGATTACGCTGTCCCAATTTGATGAAAATAGCATTACCCGTATTGTTTGCCTTTATATTTGAGATCTCAATATTCTCTAACACACCGCCATCAACCGATTCCAAAGCGATGGAAGAACGGTATGTATCGTAGACAAAGATATTTTCAATCTTTACATTTTTAAAGCCACCATCCGAACGTGTTCCAAATTTAATGGCGCTTGCACTTGAACGTATCGTACAATTAGCAATATATATATTATCATTAATGTGATCCGGATGGTGTGATTTCAGACAAATACCATCATCAGCAGAATTTACAGTACAATTTGTTATACTAACATTTTGACAATCTACAATATCAATTCCATCGTTATTCCAGTAGGCATCACTATCTATCGTCACATTATCAATTTTCAGTTGATTACACCTTTCTAAATCTAATACCCAGAATGCAGGATTTTTTACAGTAATTTCTTCAATCAGAATATTTTCACAGTTAAGTAATTTTAGTAAATGTGGTCTTTTATTTGATCGGTTTCTCCTGTAATTGTAATTCGGTTCTTTCCAATCTCCAGTATAGTACAGATCCACTATATTCAAAGCTACATCTCTTCCCTGTCCATCAATTATTCCCTTACCTAATATTCCTATATTCTTGGCATTTTCTGCATTTATAAAATGATTCAGTGTATTACCTGATAAATAGTCAAAAGGATTCGTACTCCCAAGAAGAACAGCATTGAAGTTCAGATATAGCGACACTCCGGTTTTCAAGCTAATACTACCAGATAGAAATCTGCCCTCAGGAATAACAACCAATCCTCCGTCTGACGAAGCGGCAGCATCTATTGTACGCTGAATTGCTTTGGTATTAAGAGTTGTACCATCACCTACGGCGCCATAATCAGTTACTATATATTTCTTTGGTGAAGATTTCGATATTCTAATTTTATTACTACGATTTAGTGCCAGAGATTGAGATGATATTAATTCCGGGAGATATGAAAGACCAGTGACGGTACCTGCAGCTACTTGACCACCTAATTTCAGAGCTTCTCTTCGGTTCATTTTATGTTTCATTTTCTACTCTTTTTTTATGTTTTAGCAATGCGAGATATTCTCAAATAATAATCAGTAAATTTATCAACTGATTCTTTATCGGAAAATCTAATTCCAAAAATTCATTTATTTCTGTAAGATTCTAAAAAATTAAATAAAAAATCTACTACTGCATCTATATTTGTATTCAATGATCCCATGTTGATTTCTAATTCAATTCAGGATAAAAAGAAAGAGTCACCGGTCCAGCCAATCCAGAAGGAAGCAACGGATAATTTTCTGTAAACTTAATGACATTCGTTTTTGTAAAACGCTTTTCTTCCGGAAGTAACTGATCACCAATAATCCTGTTCGGCCATAGATTGACGACCTTAATCTCCAGAGAATTATTTCCTTCATTCAAAAAACGGGTCACTTCGTTTTTGAAAGGCTTAATCCACCATACGCCTGCATATTCGCCATTAATCGTTACTTCAGCCAAATTATACATAATACCTAAATCGAGATAGACACTATTATTTTGCAATTGATCTATCGTAAGATTAAAAATTTTCTTGTACATCGCAGACCCGGAATAATACTTAATACCTGGATTATCGTGTTTATTCCACAGTATCAAGTCTTCAAATACTATCTTCTCCGGGCCTCCCCATTTCTGGTTAAATTCTACTTGCCACTCTCCGTAGATTTTCTCATTACTTATTGAATTTGCAATATTATATTCACGACTTTCCCCATCAGACCAAGTGGTCTCAAAAGTTGCCTTTTTTGTAAATAAAAGATTACCTGCATCATTAGTCATAAACGGCGATTCATCAAAACTACCTTCAGGCAATTCAGGAAATATTTCTTGTCCATTCATTTTAATAGAAGTGATATGATTTTTATCCACAGGTTTTCGAAATACCACCATTACCGAGCCGTAAGGATGAAGAAACAGCGGCATAGAAGTACTTTGACCATTTGGAGTAAATATTTTCTGATCGACCATCTTACCGGTTTCAGCATACCACAATTCCGGTTTTTTTCCGGTGACCCGAAACGTTGCATTAATAAAATCAGTATGCTCATTACGATTTACAACGTAATATATCTCGGCTGACTCAGTACTGCGGTGAATATAATCAATGTTAATATGATGAGGCGGATTACCACTATTTCTAACATATTCATGATTACTACTGTATTCAAAATCAGGAATTATCTCTTTTTCCAAAAGGACTTCGCGAGTACTCTTACCCCATACAATTTTACCTTTACCGTAGTTATTTTCCGTGACTGCTTCACCATCTATTGCTCCCCATAACTCAGCTGCGATATCCTGTACCCTCTGTTCGGCAGATTCGATATCTTTTAACCCCACTGAAGTTTCTGGCCTAGGGCCAATCACTGTAGCGCCATCATTCACCAATTCTCTGATCTTTTCCAAAACCTCTACAGAAATAGCTTTCCGATCAGGTAGTACAAGGACGTGATAACTCATGCCGTCCGGTAGTATAATTTTTCCCTCAAGAACGGACATTCGATTCATAATGACTTCCGTATTAGTCACGTCATAATCATACCCTTCACCAAGATCAGAACGGATATGTTTCAACGGAACCTGATTAGGTACGTTATCGCCGTAATAAAAAACAACATCGGCCTTGAATAGCCCTTGAGACAACATAAAGGAGATCCGGCTTGTCCAATTCAGAAAAGATTTACTCTGATCCCACCAGGTAACATTTGGATTGAAATGAGTGCCTGCAAAATATTCATTGCCGGGGATTCCTACTTTTTCAGGTGAGTGCGTCAATGTATGAATAACAAAGCGGTTCAGGCCTTCGGTAAAAACTCGGTCCAGTGTCGGTTTCATATAAAAGAAATCCTCTTCCCAATGTGGTCCGATACTGGTGGGACCTTCAGCAGAAACAAATCTCTTTCCATAAATGTGTGCAGCTGAAGCGGCCTGTTTGACATACATACGCCGATGCGGTTCCACACGATGAGTCTCAGCTCGTATCCAAAATTCCCCCATCGGAATGATGTTTTGTCCCAAGTTCTTCAAGCCGTCGATGGGTGCCGGATGAGGCCCACCTGCCTCCGAATGAATAGCCAAACCATCCGCCCGACTCAACTCTGCAAACTTTGAATAATGATTTTTCCATATCAGATAGGCAATTGTACGCCGGAAGTCATATAAAAAACGGTTGGAAATTTCACGGCTGTCAATAATTTTTCCAGTTAAAACCGGTAAAAACTTATAGATTGAATATCCATGCATCATTTCAAATTCTTCAGGTAAAGTACCCGTCCAATTAGCGGCGCCTAATTCCCAACTATCATCGTGCAAATATTTCAGGCTGTTAATGCCTCTTTCATCAAGCTCTTTTATTAACGGTGTTGCAATATTGTCGTAGTGTAACTCCATAGCCTCACTACTCATATAATCAATTGCAAGCCCTCCTCCGCCCGGACTATGCGTTGACACTCGAGTGCCGGTAGCAGTGGATACAAATCGAATAATCGACCACTCCCCTTCTGGAACCTCCCAATTTAAATTACCATTAGCATCAACTTTGTCGCTAATATCTATAATATGACTATAGGTACTATGATGATCACTCTCATTTGATTTCCCATCATTAAGTATGACATCCCAATCATACCCTAAACCATTTTCTGTGTATGGAAATCGTATAGAATGAACGGCTTTCAGATCAAAATTCTCTAGTGGCTCTACATCATCTGCATCAGAGGTTAATTTGAGTGCTAGAACGGTGACAGGCTCCCAGTAATATTCACCCCTATAAAAATAATAATAGGTATGCAGTAGCCCCTCAGGCAAAGGCAACTGTTTCTGAATCGTTTCAGGGCCGGAAACCTTCATTTCACTCCAGACAATCTTTTTAGATGCAAATTCAGGAGTAACCCAGGTGCCTCCGGAGTTCCATCCGCTGCCCATATTTAAACTAATTTCCATATCAAGGCTGTCAGCTACCTCGCAGGCATAAATAAACAACTCACGCCATTGGTCACTCATAAATAGTGGGCCGGCTTCACTCTTGGTTACATTCCAGCGCTCATAGTCTGATGAACCCGCATCAAAAATCATGGCTCCCTTTATACCGACTTTATTCATTTCAGTGAGATCACGAAGAATACCTTCCCTGGAAATATTACCTTCCAGCCACCACCAGTAGGCCCGTGTTCTAGCGTAATCTGGAGGATTAAGAAAATCTTCTTCAAGATTTTCCGAAGGGGTAAAGCGGGTAACATCACTGTTCAATGTTTTCGTTTCTGTACAGCTTATAGAGAAAAATAAAACAGAAACTAAAATTATGATTCCGAAAATGATTCTAACCATGTTAAACCCATTTACTAAATTATTTATTTTTTCAATTTTCAAGTATTGAAATATTATTGTATTTCTATCAAATGCTTGCCCGATTGCAGTTTATCAATTAAAACTGATCCCTTTTCAATAGTGAAAGGAACTTCATCTCCATTTAATCGTAAAGTAAAATCATGTTTATCGGGTTGGGGCAGCATTACTCGGGCATTGGTATTGGCAGGTATTACAATTTCCATTGTAAGAACAGCCACCTTTTCTTTATTAAACTTTACGTGTATAGGCCCTCTTATAGTAGGACTCTTTATTTCGGCATTCTGCAAATTTCCCGGCCGTAGTTTTATAAGTACAGTCTTGTAAGCAGGTTCAAGTGGTTCAATCCCAAATAACCCTCTTGTTATTATATATGCTGGTGCAGCACCCCAAGCATGGTTCCAAGTCATATTGCGTTTGTATTTCAAATCCCAGGCCTCAGAAGTAATAGTAGTGCCAAACCGGATCATATTCATCCAGCTACGGTCAGTCTCCGATGTTAGTAGTTCAAATGCATAATCTTCAGCTCCGAGTTCGTATAAAGCGTCAAATAAATATGGAGTTCCGTATGGGCTGCTTGCCATACCTTTAGATATCATGAAGTCTCGGATTTGAGGATAGTTATCCACTGGTGCTATACCAAATGCAACTGGAAACATATTGGCATGAAATGCAGAGTGATCAACTCCTTCGCCATCTCTGTATAAACCCGTTTTCTTATTCAGCAGTTTTTCATTCATTGAAACCTTAACAAGGTCAGATCTCTCATTGAAAAATAGTTCATCTTCAGTCTTATCAAGGACCCCAGCAATTTTTGCCATCAACACAAGATTTCGGTAGTGAAATGCATTGACTACGGTATTGATATTAGAAAAAACATAGCGGTCTGTTTCTCCTGCAAGATTGACACTTCCATGTCCACTTCTGTTTTCGGTCTCATTTGCAGGTGTGCCCTGAGGCCAATCCACGATATCCCTAAATGAATCTTGAACACCTCGGTCCCATCTTTCTCGGTAAACAGGAAGCAAATTTATATCATCCAATAATTTGTCAGTTACAAGACCTGTGCGAGTGCTGATTAGACCATCATTTCTTGCAAGAGGTAGTAATGTCTTTTTTTTAAGCTCATCATAATATTTTCCCAAAAAATCTGCATTACCTGTTGCCATATAATCAGCCCATGCAATGAGAATCATATGAAGATGCCATTCTGTAGGCCAGCTGCCATGAAAAAGCAATACATTACTTGTATATCGCTGAATGGCAAATTCACGGTCAACAGCGTAATGACTTATCTGCTGAACATAAGCATCGGCTTCGTAGGGCATCCTTTCCCGGCCTCCCCCATCAATATATACTCCCATAAAGGGTGTCACCTTGAGCGTATGCTTACTAAGCTCCCATATTTGGTTAAGATTATCATCAGAAGAGTTAAAAGCGGAAGCTTTATCATCAAAATGGTAAATTAAAGAAAGCTGGCGGACCTGATCGGTTTGTAGTTCATTTGCCCAACCTTCAATCTCGGCAAACCGGAAAGCAGTTACCTCCGGCATATGTTCTTCAAGTGCCTGACTATTAGGAGCACGTGAAATAAAACGGGGTACTTCTACAAGATACTCAGTTTGACCTGGTTTGAGGACAACTTTTACCTTATTATAGCTAATAGAGCCTCCAGGATTCCTGTTTACCCGATTTTCTGGAGCATCATCTTCTCCTAAATGGACAATAAGTGTATCAGCACTTTCAGATACATCAAGTCTAAGTTTAAGTGCTCCGAAAGCGGCCTTTTCAAAACGTATAAAGTGATTGTTTTCAGAATTTCTGACTATTGAAACCGGCTGAATTTCATGGTAACGTATTGGGTCCCTGTTTTCATAAGCATACTTCGTTTCCCCATTTTCTTCCAATTCAACCCAGTGACTTTCACCAGGCCAGCTTCTTTCTACATTATTAAATTCACCTGTATTAAATTTTTGAGGGGAACTATAAATACTCATCACTCCATTTTGATCCCAAGTGCGAACCTTCCACCAATAAACTGATTTTGGCTGAAGTGGTTTGCCGGCATAGGGAATATTCGTTGACTGGTCTGAGAAAGTTTTATTTGAATTCCACATATCTCTATGACCATTCTGAACAAACTCCCTATCGGAGCTTACCAATATTTGCCAGGCGGTCTGCATGGCTCCGTTGCGGGAATCGTTTACAATCCATCCAAATTTCGGATGCGGTTCAGTGATGACGGCTTCGCTCGGTACTCGCAGTAACTCAATCATTAAACCATTAGGCGCCTGAGGGTATATTTCTTCTGTATCGGTACAAGCAAAAAAGAAACTACAAATACTCATAAAAAGTATAATAACACCAACTACTTTATATAAGTTTTTTTTGATTGCATTCAGTAAACAGTATCTCATTATGCCAGTGTTTACAAAAATAAGGATTTATATAATCAATTTAGATTTATCATCTATTTCTCAATTAAAAAGATGGATTATCGATATAATAAGACCGACTTCTTCTACGAACCAACAATTGAGAAAAGCACATTGCAGTTCATTACTTTTCGATACAATGCAGGTTGATTGAGACTGCAAATTGGAGTACTTCTATCACTTACCCATAAAGAGATAATATTAAATAAATGCACTCATTATTTTAATATTAGTCACATGATTTATCATGATAAAACCTCCGTAACTCCAGGTATTGCAATAGGATAGAATCCATCTACATCAGGTAGTATAGGAGGAGTATCATTAAAACTTGATACATCCGGCACTAAAATCTTTTGACCATTCATGGCATCATCCCATGTTATGATTTTACCTGAATAAGAAGCCATTCGGACCATTATGGCAGATAAATTACTTTTTGCTGCATAGTCTACATTATTGATAACGTTCCCGTTTCTTATAGCGCTATATAATTCATTATGCTCAATTTGATAACCTGTTTCGTCATTTCGATCTTCATATTCATATATTATTTTATCTGTTATCCTTTCACGAATAATAGGAGTGTAACCAAAACCGGTTTGGCAGTTTCCCTTGGTTCCTTGGAAAATTTCTGCTACTCGAACAACTGTTCCCGGTTGATGTCTGCATTGACTCATAATTTTTGCACCACTAGGATATGTTAATTCAATAAAATTGTGATCAAAAATGTTTCCATACTCTTTTCCTGTTCTAATTCCACGTCCTCCCATTCCTTCCGCTTTAGCCGGATATTCACCAATAAACCAGTTTGCAACATCCAAGTTATGGATATGCTGTTCTAATGGGAGATCCCCGGAAAGCCAGGTAAAATAGAACCAATTCCGTAACTGATACTCCATTTCTGTATGTTCTGGTAGGCGTTCTTTCATCCATGCTCGTTCTTCATTCCAGTAAACCTGACCAGAAATTATATCCCCAATCTCACCATTATCTATTCTCGCTTTTACTTCTTTATAATCTCGCTGATATCTTCGTTGAAGACCAACAACAACATTAAGATTTTTCTTTTGAGCTTCACGACCTGCAGCTAAAACCTTACGAATTCCAGGAGCGTCTGTTGCAACTGGTTTTTCCATAAAGACGTGTTTATTCTGCCTAATTGCTTCTTCAAAATGAAAAGGTCGAAACCCAGGAGGTGTGGCTAATATGATTACATCAGCTAATTGAATAGCATCTTTATAAGCATTGAAACCGATGAATTTATTTTCATCAGGAACATCCACTTTTTCTGGTCCATAACGTTGTGTGAGTTGATCCAGACTGCTGTTAAGTCTGTCAGGAAATATATCTGCCATTGCAACCAATTTCACACCTTCATCAGCAGCCAGTGTTTGATTTGCAGCTCCTGTACCTCTTCCTCCACATCCGATAAGTGCTACTTTTAGAAGATCACTTCCATGTACGTTTGCACTTGTTTGTATTGGCAGTGACCCCAGTAACATTATGCCACCTGCACTAAGTGAAGATTTTTTTACAAAATTCCGACGCGATATATGTTTATTCAGTGAGAATTTGGACTCTTTCATATTATGATATAATTGTAGTTATGATTTCTAGTTTTTCATTAAATCTAATACTTCAGTGAAGCATTAATCTTTTTAGTAAGCCTCCATCGCTCTAATCCAGTAATTTTCCATTTCTTGAGTAGTTGGCTGTTTGTCAGGTCTCACAATTCTAAATCCTACAAAAGGAGCATCTGTTAACCACCAAAGACTTTTGGGCAATTGAGGATCACGTCTTTGCCACCTCTCCTCGGATCCAACTCTATTTGTGCATGCTATATTCTGAGAACCATCCATCCAAGAACCTCCCCTAACAGTTCGAGGATAAAGGCTTTCAGGTTTGATATATGGGTTTTCAGCAGGTTCATCAAAGAAATCAGTGTAATCAGTTTGAAATTGGTCCATTGTCCATTCTGAAACATTACCTAATAGATCATATATGCCTAATGAACTCGGTTTTTTAGATCCGACTTTGTGATACTTTCGCTCGCTATTATCCTTATACCAAGCATATTTACTCAAATTCCCTATGTTTAATTGATTATTGATCTCCTTATGATTCACTCTACAGGCAAATTCCCATTCTGCTTCTGTAGGTAATCTGTAAAATATTCCGGTTTTTATATAAAGCCATTTGGTAAACATAATTGCTGCATAATGAGTCATATTAATTGCTGGAAAGCCATCTTTTCCCATGCCAAAACTCATATCTACATAGGGTGGTGTAGGAATAGAGATCGCATCCACATTCAAGTCTGATTGATTGTTAAAAACTGAAATGGACAATTCAATTTCAGAAATATTTTCCTTCACAAACAAATCGTATTGATCCCATGTAATTTCAAATTTTCCAATCCAGAATGGATCTACATGCACAATCAGTGTTTGGTCATTTTGAAATGGACCCATTTCAAAATCACCACCCGAAATTGGTATCATCTCAATTTCTTGATCACTTCCTGGTATTGATTGAGAATAAGGTTTAAAATCCTGAGGTGATTCTAAAAATGGATACGCAAAAAAATTTGAATTCAAGCTGTATGAGCTCGAAATAAGAATGACAATTAATAAAAAGTAAAATCTAGTACAAATCATATCAATTTTATCTGAGAATGTGCATTTGTATTCAGAGAAATATCTTATTCAAAAGGTTAAGAGACATATGATTGATTTAATTAATGGAATCGTTTTCATTTTAGCAAATAAAATTGTTTATTTGCTAAATATCTTTCAACAATAAGATTGTGAGCTTATGACCAGACATAATTTTTTGATAAAATATCCAAAATCAAATTCACTAATAAATTCGGAATCATCCTTTATGGTATATAAAATGATATTACTTTTACTATTACAAGTTATTATATCAACATCACTTATAGCCCAAAATAGATTACTGGAATGGGATCCTGAATATACTGAAACCTGGGAACCTGTCCCGGAAATGGTCTATCAGAATAATGACACAAAAATTCCATCTGATGCACTAGTCCTATTTAATGGCCAGGATTTGTCGCAATGGGAAACCAATGACTGGTATATAGATGATGGTTTTTTAATAGTTAAACCGGGTACAGGAGGTATCACAACTAAAGAATCTTTTGGTGATGTTCAGTTACATATTGAATGGCGTATTCCTGAAGATGTAAATGGGGAATCTCAGAGAAGAGGGAACAGCGGAATCTTTTTACAGGAACTTTATGAAGTTCAGATACTGGATTCCTACAACAATACAACCTATACAAATGGTCAAGCAGGTTCTATCTATAAGCAATACCCGCCAAAAGTAAATGCCTCTTTATCTTCAGGAGAATGGCAAACATATGATATCTATTTTGAAGCTCCTGTATTCAGAAAAGATGGTAAACTTCTAAAACCGGCTTATATAACGGTGATGCATAACGGCGTTTTTATCCAAAATCATGTGGAAATAAAAGGTCCAACTATTTTTACGGGACTTCCAGTCTATAAAAAACACTCCGAAGAGTTACCTATTTACATTCAGGGTTCAAATCATAATTTAGCTTTCAGAAATATTTGGATTCGTAAATTATAATTAAGCTCTAAAATGTATTAGAATTTGATTAACAAAATCCAACTCTATGAAAATATTAAATAGTATCACATTTGTTTTGCTTCTAATTTTTATTGGTTGCAATAATGAGTCTCAGAATAAAACGGACTCTGAATCTTTAAAAGCAACTGAAATAAGAGTTGCGGCTTACAATGTTGAAGTGAGCAGGAATGCAACTGCCAAAGAGATAGGTGAAGCACTTAAGGAATATAACCTGGATATAATTGCATTTTCTGAAGCACCCGGGGGCAGTTGGACAAATGAAATAGCTGACATTCTGGGTATGCACCATGTAATTGTGGGGCAATACTCAACAGCTGGGCATGATGACAAGTACAAAAGCATAGCTAGTAAAACACCTTTTTTTGAAACTGATGAAATATTAATGACAGATACACTCCACACGGTAACTAAAGCAAAAACAGTCGCGGACGGTATAGAGCTAGCAGTCTACTCCGTTCATTTTCCATTTGGATGGCGCGACCAAGCACATATTGATGAGACAACAGCAAAAATATCCTCTTTTGTTGATTATTTGAAGGAGAGACAAAATGATGAAATTTCAATCGTTTTGGGAGATTTTAACTTCATTCCCACTAATGATCTCATGAAAAGCATATATCATGAAATGTTCAAGGAGGCTGGATTAGATTTCACTTGGAATGCTTTGGGAATTGATGCAACAAAAGTAAACACACACAATGCGTTTAAGCCTGAAGATGAAGGTAATGGAAATGTGATTGATCATATTATGTATAACCCGTCAAAAGCGGTAGCTATTGACGGTTCTATTATCGAAATACAACCTCCATTGTCAGACCATAAACCCGTATGGGCTTTAATTCAACTTAAATCTGATTAATTATGACTAATTATATAGAATCGTTTTTCATGAAAATCTTTATCCTCATTACCTTCTCATTTATTTTCATAGGTTGTAATAATAGCAGTTTAGACATTCCTAAATCGAATCTGTATGTTTGGTCACACAATGATTACGAACAAGATAAACCATTGTATACCGCACTTGATTTAGGTTTTCAAATGATAGAGGCAGATATACACCTGATTAATAAACAGCTTTATGTTACTCACGATCATCCTGAAAACCTTGATGAAACACCACTTTTGGAGAACTTGTATCTAAAACCACTGGAAGAAATCATTAATCAGAACGGTGGCAAAGTGATCCCAGAATCCTTCACAACTTTTTATTTGATTATTGATATTAAAACCGAGGCAGAATCAACCTATAAGGCATTAATTGCCCTAATTGAATCGTATAAAAAATTATTTTATAGAAAGGTAGGAGGAGAGTGGATCGATGGTCCAATCAGTTTGTTGATTTCAGGTAATAGACCTGTACTTAATTCTAATTCAGATGACAGAATTGGATTTTTAGATGGGCGAATTTCTGATGTCGGTATGGAATATCCCTCAGATCTTTACCCACTTATTAGTGATAATTGGAATAATTATTTTTCTTGGGATGGAAGCGGTCAAATAACTGATGAAGAACTTAATAAAGTTCGTAATTATGTTCAAAGTGTTCATCAAGAAGATAAAATAATTCGTTTTTGGGCAACACCTGATCGGGAAGAAATGTGGAAAATGCTGATTGAAAATGGAGTAGATGTAATCAATATTGATGATTTGAATGGTATGAGAAATTTTTTGGATAGAGAATATCCAGACTTAGGTATGTAATTAAACTAGATGAAAATAATTAAACAATAGATTTATAATATACTCTCTTAAACAATTCCTGAAACTAACCTGCCATAAATTATGAATTCGACGTTAATTGACTCTGACGGTATACCCCGGAACAGAATATTCACAGGTATTTGCCTTGCTTTACTTCCAACAGCTTTTACCTTTGTTTTAGTTAGCAATATTCTACAACAGTTAAAAACCGATTTTATACTCAGTAATGCTCAAGTAGGTTATATAGGTGGTGCCGCCCTTTGGGGGATGGCAATGTCGCTGCTGTTTATTGGTCCCACATTAGAAAAAATTGGATTTAAAACATCAATAAAAGGAGCATTTTTTAGCCATTTAAGTGGGGTTACTCTATTTCTGACTGCTTCTGGATTTACAGGAGCCCCATATGCCTTTTGGATTCTATTTCTGGGAGCTGTAGGATTTGGTATTGGCAATGGGTTGATTGAAGTCGCTGGAAATAACTTAACTGCATCCCTGTTTCCTAATAACAAAACCACAAAACTAAATCATTTCCATGCTTTTTTTCCAGGTGGTATGGTTTTTGGTGGATTATTGGGTTGGGCAATGGTTCAGGTTGGCAGTATTGGTTCGGTAGAAATTGGTCATTGGACTTTTCAAATAGCCATTGTATATATCCCTGTATTGCTGTACGGATATCTGTTGTTACCGGTACAGTTCCCCCCTACCCTTACCCGTGAAGCCGGTATTCCAATAAAAGAAATGTTTAAGTATACATTTACACATCCATTGGTTTGGGGACTTATTATCCTAAAAATGATTACACTTTCATTGGAATTGGGACCAGGACGCTGGATCCCCGAAGTACTACAGGCCGCGGGTGTGCATGGAATGTTAGTCTTTGTGTGGATAAGTGGAATTATGATGATTCTACGTTTTTTTGCAGGCCCGTTTGTAAAAAAACTATCTCCACCCGGAATGCTTTTTGTTGGTTCGTTTTTAACCGGTGTAGGTCTGTTGTTATTCGCATTTTTTGAAAGTGGTTTATTCATTTTAATGATAGCCGCTACAGTCTATGCTGCTGGAATTGCATTTCACTTCCCTACAATGGTAGGTATAATGAGTGAACGTTTTCCACAGGCAGGATCGCTTGGAATTGTATTATTGATGGGAATGGGTTTTTTAGGGGCAGGGGCATCAAATGCGATAATGGGATCAATAGCAGACCGGTACTTGCCGGATGCACTGGACGAGGAAAACACTATTCAAATATTACAGCAAATTGATCGAACATTTCCGGAATACATAGAGCAAGCAGCTCAGGCTGAGGGGAACTCTCAGCAATTGCTAGAACTTGGGTATGTACCCGCAGATGTTGAAAATATTTTAAGCCAAAGTCGGCAGGCTTTAACATATTTTGATAATAACGGTCATTTCGATTCGAAGCACACACCTGAGGCCCTGAGAGCCCTTCTTGATGCAAATCTTCAACAAGAACCCAAGTTAACTGAACAAGCATTTAGTGTGCTTCGTCCGGCAGATAATTACGGAGGACGAATGTCTATTCTATATATAAGTCCACTCGCTTTTCTTTTAGCATGTATCTTTTTGGGAGTTTATATCAATGATAAACGTAAAGAGAACAATAAAACAGATAGTGTTATTTAGTTTAGAAAGAGCATTATATTCTATTTGACACCTTTTATCGATTTGTCTAAAATAGTATCTCAGACAAATCGGTATCTTCACAACCTATAGTATTAATATGGATTTTAAATACAAGAACAGAACGTTAACCTTTATATTTTCAAAATTACTCCTCTCCCTCATTCTGATTTTATTCATAAATTCATGCGATAATAGATCTGAATATGAATTAATTGTTGCCAACGAATTAAACAATTCTGAAAGAGCAGATTCACTGTTCCTCGGTTATTATTTTGGCATGACTACCTCTGATTTCTTCGCTCACAGCAGGCAATTAAATAGTGATGGTGCTGTGACTGGCCAAACCACCATTCATTATAGTTTTGACGATCTGGGTAATACTGTCACAAAATATTTCTACCCTTCGTTTGAAGATGATAAAATATACAGAATACCGATTGAAGCTTCTTATGATGGATGGGCACCCTGGAACAGATCTTTTTTTTCTGACTCATTAATGGTTGATTTAATGGATCTCTATAATAATCAGTACGGTGCTGAATTTTTTCTGACTCAAATTCCTGATAAAGAAGAAAATGTTTGGGTAAGTGTACAATCAAATCGTAGAATTGTACTCAATAAAAAGGACGACATGATCGTACAAATTGAATTTCTTGATCTGACCGTCCAAAATCCATAATCAGAATCAACTCTCCTTTTTCATGTTTAAAAAATTCATCTGTAGCCTTAAGCTTATCTCATCGATTTGTGTAGGTGTCTTTTTAGTGAGTTGCAGTCGGGAGAGTCTCCCCCCCCTATTCCATGCACTGCAATCGGAAAAAACCGGAATTACTTTTAAGAATACCCTGCTTTCTGAGCAAGATTTTAATATCTATACATATCGCAATTTTTATAATGGCGGCGGTGTTGCCATTGGTGATCTGACCGGAAATGGCCTACCCGATATCTATTTAATCGGAAACAGGGTTCCTAATAAACTGTATGAAAACAGGGGTAATTTTATATTTGTGGATATCACAGTTGAAGCAGGGGTCGCCGGTACTAAACCATGGAGTAGTGGAGTAAGCCTTGTAGACATCAATAGCGATGGACTGTTAGACATTTATGTAACCAACGCCGGTATTTTTAGTCAAGAGGATCATAAAAACGAACTATTTATCAACAATGGTGATGGTACATTTACTGAAAATGCATCTGGTTTTGGATTGGATGATCCGGGTTATGGAATACACGCGCTATTCTTTGATTATGACATGGATGGCTATATGGATATGTATCTAGTCAATAATTCTAATACATCAGTAACAGATTTTGATATAAATAACAATTCCCGTCAAGTCAGAAACGATTTGGGCGGTGACAAGCTCTTTCGAAATGATCAAGGTTATTTCAGGGATGTTTCCCTGGAGGCCGGAATTTACAGTAGCGAGATTGGCTTCTCTTTAAGCGCTTCTATTTCCGATTTAACCAGAGATGGGTACCCGGATATCTATGTAGCTAATGATTTTTTTGAGAGAGATTATTTATATATCAATAACGGAGATGGCACGTTTAGTGAAGTTCTTGAAGATCAATTTGGCAGTATCAGTGCAGCTTCAATGGGATCAGATATTGCTGATTTGACAAATAACGGATGGCCTGATATTTACATCTCAGACATGCTTCCTATGACAGATAGCCGAACTAAAATGATTACTACGTATGAAAATTGGGAGCTTTTTACAGATAAAATCAAAAATGGATATCATAAGCAGTTAAACAGGAATACACTGCAACTTAATAATGGAGATGGTACTTTTTCTGACATTGGCAGACTTACAAATACAGATAAAACCGATTGGAGTTGGGCGGTTTTAATGGCTGACTTCGACCTCAATGGTCATAATGATATTTTTGTAACCAACGGTTTGGTTCAGGATATAACCAACCTTGATTATATTGAAGTTGTTTCTTCACCGGATATGGTTCGTTCCATTGCATCCGGGTCAGAGGTTAATTATAAAAAGCTTATTGAGCTCACGCCCTCTACTCCTATTAATAATGTTATGTTTTCCAATCAGGGTGATCTTCAATTTAAAGATGTAAGTCTGGATTGGGGAGTCGGTGAACCGGGGTTTTCCAGTGGAGCCGCTTGGGGTGATTTAAATAACGATGGTTCACTCGATCTTGTAGTCAGTGATGTGAATGGTGGTGTTAGAATTTACAATAATAGGGTTAATGAGTTGTATCCGGATCGAACCTGGTTACGAGTATCATTTGAAGGTGACAATGCAAATACTCAGGCTATCGGAGCTCAATTGGAAATTTGGGCTGATGGAAAATATTGGTACCGAGAACACATGCTTCAGAGAGGGTTTCTAAGCAGTGTAGAACCGGGTCTGCATGTAGGGTTTAATGATATAATCAAAATAGACTCTTTGAAACTGAGATGGCCTGATGGCCGGGTTACAAAGCAGAAGGATATAAATTTACCAACGGAATTAGCACTTTCACAAAGTGAATCTGAAATAGATACCCATCCAATATCACCACCCCTTCCGCTTATCACAGGAGATAAACAGGTAGAAACTATAAAGGGTCCTCTGTTAGTTGACATATCAGATCATTATTCAATTGATTGGACACATACAAAATATGAATACAATGAATTTAATCGAGAATCCTTAATGGTTCATATGAGATCAACTGAAGGTCCGGCTATGTGTAAAGGTGACATAAATGGGAATGGGCTTGAAGATATTTATATTGGCGGGGCCAGAGATCAAGCCGGAGTTTTGTTGATACAAACATCAGAAGGTGGAATCACAGAATATCAACCCGATTCGATTCAATCTGATTCAAGATCAGAAGATACGGATTGTGTTTTTTTTGATGCAAATGGAGATGGATTTCTTGATTTATATGTAACAAGTGGAGGAAATTCATTCTCAACCGGTTCATCCGCACTCATTGACCGGCTATATTTTAATGATGGAGCAGGTGAATTTACCAAGGCATCATCAGATTTTATCAAATACCCCGGTATTTTTTCCAGTAACTCCACCGTTTCCGCCTCTGATTTTACAGGTGATGGTTATATCGACCTTTTTATTGGTGAACGTCTAAAACTTTTCTCTGTGGGTTTACCGGCTCGTGGTATTCTTCTTGAAAACAATGGTAATGGACAATTTACTGATGTAACCTCAGAATGGGCAACAGGTTTTAACGAATTGGGTATGATTACCGATTCAGAGTGGCTTGACTGGGACGCTGATGGTGTTCAGGAGCTGTTAATTGTAGGTGAATGGATGACTCCTCGTTTATTCAAAAACAGTGGGAATCGATTCGTTGAAATTACTGACGAAGCCGGACTCAATAATTTATATGGTTGGTGGAATTCAATACATGTGAATGATTTTAATAATTCCGGTTATCCGGATTTGGTACTGGGCAATCATGGTTTAAACTCCCATTTTAAAGCTGATCAAAAAAACATTGTTAAGATGTGGGTATCAGATTTCACAAACAATGGAGTTTTAGAACAGATTAATTCCTGGGCTATAGATGGTGAAAATTATCCCGTTGCACTTCGGCATGATTTATTGGAACAGTTTCCTGAATTAAGAGAAAAGTACCCTGATTATGCTTCCTATTCAGGTCAAACGGTTCAAGATATTTTTACAGAATCTCAATTGAATAAAGCAACAAACTTACAAGTAAATAGACTTACCAGTGTTAATGTCTGGAATAGAGGAGGACTTGCTGAGATCTCAAATCTACCATTAAGATCCCAGTTCTCTCCGGTATATGGAATATGGAGTGGGGACTTAAACGGTGATACCAATATTGAGATTATTACTGTAGGTAATTTGAATGAAGTTTTGCCCATTGCCGGTCCCTATGATGCAAGTTATGGTTCTGTACTTAGTATAATTGATGAATCAATAAATTCAATTCATCCAAGACAGAGTGGTTTCACTGCAAAAGGTTCTTCACGAAAAGTGATAAGTATACTCACAGAAAAAGGAGAAAAGCTTTTAATCATTGCACGAAATAATGATAAACCACTTATTTACAAAGTGAATTAGTGGAATTAAGCTTATAGATGGGCTACAATTACAATGATTAGAAAAATAAAGGACAAAAAAAAAGAACCATGATGACCATGGTTCTTTTTTAGAATGGAATTGTTCAGGACTAGTACCCGGGATTCTGTACTAAATTTGAATTCGATTCCAACTGTACTCTCGGAATCGGCATCACGTTCCTGAAATCAGCAGATACTTCTTTAAACTTCCAGGCGTCATTATATCTTGTAGCACCTTGAGTACCTGCAAATCTAATTTGATCAGATCTTCTCATCATCTCATAAAAGAATTCTCTCATTCTTTCATCAAGAATTTTGTCTGCATCCAACGATGTAAATGGCGCAACACCGGCACGAGCTCTAACTTGATTTACAAGTTCTAATGCAATTGAACCACCACTGTTCATTCTCCATAGTGCTTCAGCCTTAAGAAGTAAGACGTCAGAGTATCGGTAGATGACAAAGTCATTACTCATACCCAATGCTATTCCCGCTTCAAACTCATATTTACCGACTCTGGCTCCACATTGACGACAACCTTCAAACTGTGCATCGTTGATAAAAGGTGTAAATGTAATGTCAGTACCATTGGTAAGACCTACACCATACTCACCATCGTCTTTGAGTCTTACACCCGATGCAGAGAATTGTGGACCGATAATTAAATTACCAATACGGACATCTTGAGTACCCTGAATACGATCTAAACCGGCTTCATTGTTAACCGGCATGATACCCCAAACTTCGCCCTGAGGACCTGGATTCTTGTCAGCATCAATGTATGTCTCATACAATTTTTGCGTACCAGACCAGCCATTCCAGGGTTGAACCTGAAAGTTATATGTAGCCTGACTTGCATAGTGGAGAGTCATAACATGAAGGTTAAATCCGGGCAGAAATACTCTGTCAAACGGTACAACGAACATGTTTTCGGGAGATCCGGAATTGTTAATTGTAAAGTTCTCAAAATAATTTCCTGCTAAGTTATAATTACCTGAATCGATAATTCCGTCCAGATAAGTGATAGCATCTGCCCATCTGGCTGTACCTGTATATACTTCTGCATTCATATAGAGTTTAGCGATGGCCATATGTGCGACATATCGGTTCATACGCCCATATGTAGATGGGACATCTGTACTCAAGAGAGGTATCGATGCTAACAGTTCTTGCTCAACAAAGTTGAATACAGCTGTACGACCTTGTTGAAAGTCGGAGCTGGGTTGAGAAGGGTTTTCTTCAGCATTAGCAAAACTGTCGACAATAGGTACGTTTCCATATATATCGAGCAAATTCAAATAATAGAATGCTCTTAATGCTCTCAATTCTGCAATGATTGGATCTGCTACTGCAGCATCTGCAGCCCCGGAAGCAACTGCTTCTTCAAATTGAAAGATTAATCGATTCGAATTATTAACACCTGAATAAAGAAAAGTCCAGGCACCGTTAAATTCGTTCGGTGTCCAAGTGTGACTCAGAACTCTGAACCAAAAACCGCCCTCAAACCAATCCTGCTGTCTGGCCGGAATAACGATTTCATCAGATGTTACCTCGTTAGCCTGGCTATAACCTCCGCCATGAATACCTGTTAGGGTTCCATATGCATCTCCAAGTGCAGACACAAATTCTTCTTCAGTCTGAAAGAAAGTGTCTGCTGTTACAGAATCGCTGATATTCTCCGTAAGATCGGTACAGGATGCTGCAATGAAAGCGAATGCAAATACCAGAGTTGCAATGCTCTTTCTGTTTTTTATGATTTTATAAAACATAATATTTATGAATTTTAGTTGTTTCTATTAAAAATCAAGATTGATACCGATGTTTACCGATCTGGTTGTAAACCAGTTAGGCCTTCTCTCAATACCAGGGGCTAATGCACCACCTAATGTGAAACCCTGATTAATTTCACCGGGATTTATATCTGTGTGTCTTACTTCAGGGTTAATACCACTGTAACCTGTGATTGTGAATAAGTTATTACCGGACACATAAACTCTAAGTCTATTAATCATCTCACTGTTTAGCGGAACGGTATAACCAACGGATAGATTTTGTAATCTTACAAAATCTGCGTCCTCAACCTGAAAACTTGAAAACTGTGGACTGGCTGTAAGCTCAGGTATATCCATGGCTGTCTTAAGAACGTTATAAGAAGACATTTGAGCCGGAGCTTGATAAAACAGAGACGGTAGATTTACTAACTGATGTCCAAATACACCTCTGAAAAACATGCTCATATCAAAGTTTCCAACATTAATGTTGTTTGACCATCCTAATTGAAATCCCGGTAAACCATTACCAAGAACTCTACGATCATCGGGGGTTAATGCACCAAATCCAACTTCATTACCATCTTGGTTCAGATATAACCACTGACCTTGCTCACCTATTCTTGAAAATTGAGGTCCCCAAATCTGACCGATTGGCTCACCTTCTTTAATTCGAATCAACGTTGTACTGTTTTGTCCGGGAGAACCTGCTGTTGCAAGCAATCTAACTTCATCCGATTCAAACTTATTCAACATTGTCTCACCAAAAAGGGTCAAGTTTAATTGAGTTGTCCAATTAACACCGGATGTAACTGATTGAAGTGCATCATAAGCTAATGAGATTTCAACCCCACTATTCTCAATTTCACCGACGTTTCGCCATGTTTGTCCAAACAGGTTTGGTGGAACGGGCACACCAACAGAAAAGAGTAAATCACTGGTAATAGAGTTATAATACTCAGCAGAACCTCTTAATCTGTTTTCGAGCATTTCAAAATCAACACCAACATTCAACTCTGTTTTTTCTTCCCATTTCAGATCAGGGTTTGCATTACTGATAGGTCCGAATGATTGAATAAATCTGCCATCTACAAAGAAGTTGCCCTGTGGTGCAAATTGCTGAATGGATATTCCTGAAAACGGTGCATCCTGACCTGTTTTACCCATACTAACTCTTGCTCTCAATACTTCAAAGAAACCGAGATCTACCAGATTTGCAATATCTACACCTGCACCTAAAGCCCAGAAGTTACCCCACTTATTATCCGCTCCAAATCTTGAGGACCCCTCACGTCTAATACTGGCATTTAAAAAGTAGGTTTGATCAAAGTTGATATTAGCACGTCCAAAAACTCCTATAATCTTATTTTCATTTCTGAAGCTATTTACACTACCTAAACCTTGATTAAAATCCTGAGCAAACTGGAAGTTATTAACACCAACAGCGTCCGTTACAAAATCACCACCGGCAGCAGAAAACCCGTCATTCGTAGTTTGATTGTATGAATAGCCAACAAACGACTCAAACGTCAATCTTTGCGTTAAATCAGCAATGTAGTTTGCGGTTGCTTCAAAAAGCTCAGATTGAGTATCTACCAAAGATTGAGATGCACTACCTGGCCCAAGTGCTGCTTGCGTTGCTCCACCAAACTGATTATTAGTTCTGGAGTAGAAGTTTTGTTGCTTTACACTTCTGTTATCAAGTGAATAGAAGGCAGATGCACTTAGATTTGGGATTAATTCATTAAAATCATAGTCTGCTCTAAGTGAAACATTATAACTTCTTATTTCACGATCTCTAGTAGCCGTTTCGATCATGTTAACGGGATTTTTATAATCAAATAGGTTTTGATCAAAATATCCGCCCAAGTTTTCAAAACCATCAGCTCGAACCGGAGCAGTTGGGTTGAATATCTGAACAAACTTGTAAGCATCACTATGTCCAAGGGCTTCATCTCTGTTAGTGACAGCTACATTACTTGTTAATTTAAGTTTACGATCCAATGCCCAATGTGATAAATTTAAACGAGCACCGATTTGCTCAGATCCGGTATATTTCTGAATTCCCTCTCTATCACGATAATTTCCGGATAGTCTGTAATTCATGTTTTCAGTTCCACCGGAAACAGCCAAACTATGTACATTGTTACTTCCTGTTTGTGAGACTTCATCAAACCAATCTGTATTTGCACCAAAGTCTTGAATGGAAATTCCTACTTGTTGCGAGAAACTGCGATATTCATCTGCAGACAATACTTCATTCCTATTTTCAACTGTTTCAATCGTTGTATAGGCATTATAGCTGACAGACAAATCTTCACCGGATCGACCACTTTTTGTTGTAATCAAGATTACACCGGCAGAACCACGCGTTCCATAAATGGCAGATGCAGATGCATCTTTAAGTACATCAACAGAAGCAATATCATTTGGATCAACACTATCCAATGTTGCACCAATGATACCGTCAACAACAACTAATGGTTCTTGATTAGCACCAAATGATGAAATTCCACGAAGCCTGATTGTTTGAGATGCATTTGGATTACCTCCCTGACCCTGTGCAATCTGAAGTCCAGGAACTTTACCCTGAATCATATCAGCAACATCCCTGACATTTCCAGTCACAAATCCTTCTTCCTGGATACTGGAAACAGACCCGGTAATTTGTCTTCTTTCCTGTGTACCATAACCTACAACTACAAGTTCACCACCTGAAAGAACTAGAACAGAGAGTGAAGCATTAATTGTTGTTTGGCCATCAATCGGAATTTCCAGAGTCTGAAAACCAACAGATGAGAATATTAGAGTTCCATCTAAAGAAGGAACAGTTAAAGAGTAACGGCCTTCCATATCTGTGGAAGTACCCGTGCTTGTTCCTGCAAGTACAACACTTGCCCCGGGTAAAGTTTCTCCGGTTGCTTGATCAGTAACTACTCCACTGATCTCGGTGCTTTGTGCATCTGCAGTTTGAACGGCAGCAAACATAAGCACACCCAACAACAAGACTGTCAAGATACTTGTAGCTTTGTTAAACATGTTAATCACTTTTGTTTAGGTTATGGGTAATTTTCTACTTCTTCATTATTTCAGACAATATTTTTGAGAAAATTGAGAATATCAATTGATTTGAGTCAATAACACGTTCTCATTTTCGCGAAGGGAAATTGAAATTTAGTAATCAAGAAGAAGGTTGTTATTTATTGATTTAACTACTCAAGGTTGCAAAGTTAAAGAGGACTTCACATTTTTATGAAAACCTTTTCATTATTATAAACGATCACAACCACTTTGTCAAGCAGAATAGTTGGAAATTGTGATTTTCATTTTTAAAAATTGTCATTTAATGATAAAATGACATTTATAATCAGAATAAAATTAGATACTCTTATTAGAGTACTCAACGTCAATTATTATTTATACGTATAAACTATAGTCGAGACTAGAAGAGTAATGCGGGTGTTTTAAAAATTAAGACTTAACATTTTGGTCAATCCCATTCAAAATGGTACAATAACAAAAAAGAAAACGTTTTCACTGATATGTAAAATAAGTTATTATTGGTGATCAGTCTGAAATTTTCAGATTATATTTGTAAACTAAATTGATAATAAAACACTAACTAAAAATTTAATATGAAAATATTCAATTCACTTCTTCTATTAATTACATTTATGATGATTCAATCCGTTTCAGTGGCGCAGAACCAAATTGATGGTTCTGAAATTATCGGATATTGGGACTTAGAATTCGACATGAATGGTGAAACATTACCTGGATGGCTGCATGCAAAGCGGTCCGGAACCCGTACCCTTGTAGGTGAAATTGTAGGAACTTCAGGAAGTACACGGCCTATTTCAGAAATTGACTATGCAGCCGATACCGGTATCTATTCATTTTCAATCCCACCACAATGGGAAACAGTGGACGGCCATCTTTCATTTTCATTCACTCTCGAGAATAATGAAATAGAAGGGAATGTCGACATGGCGGGTCAAACTAACTATTTTACTGGAACTCCCGCACCAAAATTAACCCGAAATGAGCCTCCGGTTTGGGGTAATCCTATTAATATGCTGGATAATAACATGTCGAAATGGATAATCCCTAAACAAAATCAGTTTGTAATGCAAGATGGAGTCCTGATTAATCAAGCCATGGGTGGTAATTTAGTCTCTACTGAGACATTTGATGATTTTAAACTTCAGTTGGAATTCAGGTATCCGGAAGGGAGTAACAGTGGTGTCTATCTAAGAGGTCGGTATGAAGTTCAGATTGAAGACAATACATCAGATGTGATCACTAAAGTCATGATTGGCGGTGTATATGGATTTATTGAACCTACTGTTAATGCTGCAAAAGGTCCGGGTGAATGGCAGACGTACAATATCACACTCGTAGGAAGAAAAATAACTGTGGTTCTGAATGGCGTTGAAGTGATAACGAATAGATCTATCCCGGGAATTACCGGTGGTGCATTGGATAGCCGCGAAGGTGAACCAGGTCCAATTATGATTCAAGGGGATCATGGTCCTGTTGAATTCAGAAAGTTTATTATAACTCCCGCACGTTAAATAAAAAAAGCCGGTATTGAAATGAAATGCCGGCTTTTACATTATTAGTATTGATTAGGATAACTAAAGAGATCATCAGATGAATGCTTTGGAGCTTCAAATGGTCTCAAATAAATGATGTTACCTCTCTCCTGCATCCTGCCTAACCACATTTCTACAAACTCCGGTTGGAATTGAGTGGCATGACATAAAGCACTTTCTTTAGCCCTCATTAAATCTTCTTCTTCATAAGGAACTCTCATCGTAAGATACTGATCGGCTGTGCCTTGATATTTCCAATTATCTCCTGAAAATGAAGTTGGGGTACCGGAATAAAAAAGTGCAGGTTTTTTATCCCAATCCTTACTCAAAACAACCTGAGTTGTTGTTACACCTGCAATCCGATGATCGATGTGATTAGAAAAACCGTCAGGACCAAAAGTAATAACGACATCCGGTTGTACTTCTTCCATTATTTCATGCAAATCATCCAGAAATCCTCGTGATTGTGCAATAAATCCATCAAATCCTTCAGCTGCTTTAAATTGATCTTCATAGGTTAGATGATATAAATTTGCACCCAGTGCATCTGCGGCGCACTGCATCTCCCCTCGCCTTGCTGCTGCAAGCTCATCACCAGCTGAAAAACCGGACCACTCTGTAACTCCATATCTACCATCTGTTGCTATAACTAGAGTTACATCCATCCCTTCCCTTTCATACTTTGCCAACATTGGTCCAACGGTCGTTTCATCATCGGGGTGGGCAAACACGGCTAATATTTTTTTTCCGTCATTTTCATTATCTGAAGCAAACTTATCAATAGAACTTGCAAAAGACTCAGATATATTAAAAGACAAAATGATAATTAGAGTAAAAATAGATAAAAGCCACAAATAACGGTTATGGCAATGGTTATATAGTTTTATTTTTGAATTCATATTCAATCTTTTATTAGTTTAGGTTCATTATTTTATTTCACTACTATTTTTATACAATTTTTTCACTTCTGTAAATCATAGTTAGAATGGTTTAATCTTCATTCAGATGTCTCATTGGAGGAATTTTATCAGAAAACCAAACGCCTGTTAAACGGTCTGTATGATCATCACGAACCCTGACATGGGGTGAAAAATCACCGGTTTCTTCCATCCATTGATCCAATACTGCAGATAATTCACGAGCTAATTCCCAATAATCGGGATCTGCAGCCACATTATTAATTTCCCAGGGATCTACAGCCAGATCATAAAGCTCAATTCTGGGTCTTGGAACATCAAAAAGACGTGATTGATAATCATTAAGCCCACCATTTTCTTTACTTGTCATTAAACTTCTAAACGTTGGGCTTCCACCAATATCAGCCGGAGTCCCATGTGGCAATTCTGTATATGAATCATTTCGAATAAGTTTGTATCTATCCGTTCGCAAGCTTCTCATATGTTCATCTGCATCGTGCCAATTTCGTTGAGAAAACACATATTCTCTTCCGGGTACAGTTATATCACTTAATGTTTGAAGTACACTTTCACCATGCATAAAATCCGGTATTTTAATGCCGGTTATATCGAGAATGGTCGGAGACAGATCAATGATCGTAGATAATCCCTCATATCGTAAACCCGCCTCAATTTCTCCGGGCCAATAGAAAATTAACGGGGTTTTAATTCCTGCATCATATAGTGACCCTTTTTCTCTTGGAAATGGGGCTCCATTGTCAGTAATGTATATTATCAATGTATTCTCCTCAATACCTCTCCTCATGATTTCTTCCATAAATAAACCAATCTGTCCATCCATCCTGGTTATTTCATCATAATATTGGGCAATATCGACTCTGGTTGGCTCATCGTCTACATGATAGGGTGGTACAATTACATCCGAGGGATCATTAACTTCAGGTGCTGTTCCATACGTTCTGTGAGGGTCAGTAAATCCAACCCACAAAAAGAATGGAGAGTCACCGGCTTCATCCAAAAATTCCGGAAAATCCTCAGATAAATCAGGACTATACCAATCAAACTGCTCATCGGCATTCGGACCATAATGTGTTTTTTGCATATGGCCATTAAAATAATTTTTCTCAGATAAGTAACCGGGTAAAATTGTCATATCATCAGGTAGAGGCATATGTAAATCTTCTGCACCTGTAGCATGAGGGTGTAAGCCGGTTAAAATTGAAATCCTGGATGGACTGCATTGTGGTGTTGTAAGAAAAGCATTTTCAAACAACATTCCTCCCTCTGCGAGTAGATCAATGTTAGGTGTTTTGATTACATCATTCCCGTACGCACCATAATCTCTCCAACTGGCATCATCAGCTACAAATATGATAATATTGGGGAGAGATTCATCGATTACCACATTACTTGATTCCGTAGATTCACACGCAAATCCTATCATCAAAGATGCTGATAGGATTACGATGAAATAGATAATTTTTTTCATATCAAATCAATTCAATTAATTTTTTATTAACAAATTTTTATTATTAATTATTACTGACCCAACATAGGAAAGATCATTTTTATCTCTTCATCACTTGGGTATCGTCCATATTCTGCAATCTCAAATGATTCAGCAAATCTAAATTGTGAGGCTTTTTCATCACCATACCATTTTCTTAACCCTTCCAACTGTGCATCTGAAACTCCACCACGAAAAGTATTTTCTCTGAGCCATTCCAATCTTTCTGAAGCTCCATCCGGTACATTTTCTGAAATTCCTCTCGTCCATGGCCCCCATTCATAAACTTGTGAAGCATGAGCATCTAATCCCATTATTTTTGTATCAATGACTTCATCAATACCTACCACAATATCATGACTAAATGGATTGGGTTTACTAAATCCATCTTGCATAAACAGAAATACAGGGTTATTTCTGACCGGAGCAACGTCCGACGCTACATTAGGTACTATGACCATATATGATGCGTCAATGACCAATTTACCTGCATTTCTATGATCCGGATGATAATCATTAGGTCTTAAACCTAGAACTACATCCGCATTCCACTCACGAATGGCACGAATTACATCTTTTCGAATATGCAGTTCCGGAAGCAGTTCAGAATCATTATTATCTAATACCTCATACTCTACAATCCCCAGCCTTCTGGCCGATTCTCTTGCCTCCTCTCGCCGTATATTAGCTAAAACACCACCACCTTTTTCATGGTGACCTGCATTTCCATTCGTTAATGAAAGAAATTTAACTTCATGCCCCATTTGAGCCATCATGGCTGCCGTACCCCCCATTTTAAAATCGGCATCATCCGGATGGGCAAAGATTGCAATAACTCTAAGCGGTGTATCACTTGATGTGTTTATCTGTGCAGATAATTGTATTTGAGTTGAAAAAATGAAAAGCAGTGATAGGAGTGTAATTCTATAGAACATATTTTGAAATTTTAAGTTAAATGAAATCGTTTTCATTTCTGAAATAACCTAAATCTATTCTTAATGTCAAATAGATAAATTAATTTTAGAATGAATTGTTATGTAACATAATTACAACAGGCTGATCATATCTGGCGAACAGAATCATTTGCTCACCTTTTTGATTTGAAAAAGGAAGTATCTTTCTAATTTCCCCTTCAATATTGAGTCCGCTTTGTGATGATGAAAGGCTTTGGAGTTTTCCCTCCTGATAGGTTAAGACGACACCCCGGCTTGCATCATAAGGGCCCACCTGGGGTTTTACATCATAGAGGTTCCCTCCCATGATTACTTCCGGAAGACCATCCCCGGTCAAATCCTGTAATAAAATATCATACATCGGTGATAATTGAGTGCGAAACGGCAACTCCTCAATATGCATTCCATCCTCCCTATTCCACAACACTACACTACTTAACATTTCTGCACTTAATTCAATGACCTCTCCCAGATCCTCTTCACTAAAGATCTGCCCCACACTCTCTCCGGCATAACTTGCATAACTAGGATATCTATCCCTTAGCAGCGGAATCTCCTCAATCAAGTCATGGCGCAGTGCTGCCGGGTAACGGACTCCATCCTTAGAGTAACTTAAAATTTGTTCGGTCATTCCATTTCTGGAAATATCTCCCACCAACATTTTCACCGGTTCTTGCTTTGAAGCGTGAAAAATAGAGTTATGCCCGTGGTTGGCTCCAATCAGATCTATACGGCCATCTCCATTCAGGTCCCCGGCCTCAATAGCATTCCACCACCCGGTTGTACTACCTAATCCCAACTCATCTGTAATCTCATCAAAATAATCTCCACGATTCGCAAAAACACGAATCGGCATCCACTCCCCCGTTACCACCAGTTCATTGATCCCATCTCCTGTAAGATCTGCCCACAACGCATCCGTAATCATACCCAAGGTGTCCATCTCCGGCGACCACTGCGCATTTACCTCTTCAAAACCGCCTCTGCCATCCCCTGCCAATAGATGTCCACTCACGGGTAGTCCCACACCAAATGGCCTCAAGCGGGTACCTACAAACAAATCCTGATTCCCATCACCTGTAAAATCATTGGAAGTCACTACCGACCCGGTATGAAATCTATTCCGGCTAGGCAGTAGTTGATCTGTTTTACTCAACTGTGCCACTCCATCGTTTAGATAAAGACGATCAATTAGTGCCGATGAGCTTGATGAAAAAGAGTTCCCACCACTCACCACGTAGAGATCATCGAAACCATTACCAGTTGCATCAAAAAAATGACAATCGACATCTTCACTGATTGAATCCTCATCAAACAGCTCTTGCTGATGAACAGTAAACTCTCCGTTGGGCTGTTGTCGCCAGATTGTCCCTGCCTGGCCACGCGCTCCACCTGTATAAAGATCTTGTAAACCGTCTCCGTCAATGTCACCGCTGCACACTGCCGGACCTTCTGTGGACCTCATCCACATCAACAACCGTTCCCTGCTAAAATCATTGTGTTCAAACCCATCATGTTTCCAATCAGAAAGCCCTTCAAGGTTGTTCTCTACCATCAACTTCTGTTCAATCCTCCGTTGTTCTCTACCTTCAACATGAAGATCACCCGGCATAGTTGCAGAATCAAAAGGTGGAGCCGGCTGATTATCAGCCTGTGACTGTTCCAATGTAATCCGTGCAGGAACCACCAGATCTCTTATACGACTGGTACGTCCATCAGGCCATCGAAGAATAAGTGAATCCACACGTGTTGCCTCTCCCAAACCAACAAACAAACCCGGCTCAACACTAGACTGAAATCCACGTTGAAGGAAATGTTCTCTAAAACGAAGAACTCCATCCGACCATATCTGTAATTGTGCGCCGATCCCTTGAGTATTTTGGGAGTCGCCAAGCAAGTCAACACGAAGCCAATTGCGCTCCGGATGGAGTTCAATAATTCGGTTTTGAAAAATTTGTGCCGGACCATTTACATTATTAATTATCAGATCCAATGCTCCATCACCATCAAGATCTGCCCAGGCAGCACCACTTGAAAAACCCGGCTCACCTAAACCCCACTCCACTGTACGGTCTGTAAATCGCAAATCACCCTCATTATTGAACATAAAATTGCGAATCGGTGTAGAACTCATCTCATCCATTAAACCTAATATCACATTTGCCTCACCTGCTTGTATTCTCTCCTGAATAATCCTTGGGTTTGAAACAATGTCGATATAGTCTTGATCTAAAAGATCTTTGAAGATACCATTCGTGACAAAAATGTCATTGTGACCATTGAGATCATAATCAGCCATTAACACAGCCCAACTCCAATCAGTAGCATACACATCTGAATATCTCCCTACTTCAGAAAAGTCATCACCTCCCAGATTTACTTGTAGTGTATTTCTTGTAAACTTGTGATGGAAACCACGTTCCACAAGATTCTGATATTCATCCCACGATTCTATATTCATTTTAGACTTTAATCGTTCTTCATCTTCCGGTCTCATATCAGATACATAAATATCAGGCCATCCATCATTGTTAACATCAGCGATATCTGAACCCATTGAGCTAGAACTTAAACTTCGAATCATGGTTTCCAATGATTCAGTGAATGTTCCGTCACAATTGTTGATATAGAGATAATCACGTTCAAAAAAATCATTTGCAATATATAGATCCGGGCATCCATTTTTGTTGATATCTGAGACTGATGCACTTAATCCAAATCCTATAATACTACTGTAAATCCCCGCTTCCCGGGTTACATCTGTAAATGTATCGCCATCATTTCTATATAATTTACTGCTTCCAAGTGGATCCGGTATCTTTCTCTGTTCACTCGTTACATTCTCATATCCCCCTACTTCATGAAAAGAATTGCTGATAAGGTATAAATCCAAGAGCCCATCTCCGTTGTAATCAAAAAAGGTAGCATGAGTTGATAATTTTTCATCAGCAACACCCCACTCTTTCGAAACTTCCGTAAATGTTCCATCCCCATTATTCATATAGAGACGATTATGTCGCTTTTCCCCTGCTGGTTCACCGGAAAGTGTTACAAACAGATCCAATAAACCATCCCCATCGATATCCGCAATACTGGCACCGGTAGACCAATACCCATCACTATTCAATCCGGACTCCTCAGTAATATCTACAAACATGAAAATCCCTCTGTTTTCGTAGAGGCGATTGGAGGTCATATTTCCTGTCAGAAAAATATCCGGCCGACCATTACCCGTGAGATCACCAACCGCAACACCCGCTCCATTATAAAAATTTCTGAAGATGTACATATTGAACTCTTCTGTAGGTGTCAAAATATTTTGAAAATCGATATTGGTTACTGAAGAGCTGACTTCAATGAATATAGGGTCTGATTGAATTGATGATTGATCCTCTCTATTGCATTGAACGAAAAGAATTGAGCAGAATATTAAGAGAGTAATTCTATTCATAATACATTCATCAGGCATATAAGTATGTTTGCAAGGAAGTTGATTTAAACATACTAATTTTGAATGGACATTCTTTCTGGTTAGTAGTTAATTATCCCTCTTTCCATAAATACTTACTGTATCGTTAAATTTAGAGAAGATAAGTACATTTTTTTGACCCATTTTCAGCGGTGTAATATTGCGAATTTCACCATAAAGGTTCAGTCCACTGATCTGCGGGGGTATACTCCGGAGTTCACCATTCAGATAACTCAAAACGACTCCGCCTGAAGCATCATAGGGTCCTGCTTGTGGTTTCACATCGTACAGATTACCTCCCATAATCACTTCGGGAAGACCATCTCCGGTTAGATCCTCCAATGTAATACCATATATGGGTGCCATCTGAGCCCGAGTTGGTAAAGGTTCAACTTGCATTTTCTCTTCGTGGTTCCAAATCACTACACTTTCCAGCATCTCAGCTTTCAGTTCATGTGTTTGTGCCAGTTCGCCATCTATAAAAATTTGCTCAATAGTTTGTCCTGCATAACTTCCATAGCTTGGAAATCGATCACGGAGTGAAGGAATTTCTTCAAGCAAATCGTGACGCAGAGCAACAGGATAGTATTCACCATTTTTAGGTATGGATAATATCTGTTCTATCATTCCATTTCGTGATATATCACCGGCCCACATCCTTAACGGCCACTCTTTACTTGCCTTAAAAATGGAATTTAACCCATGATTTCCTGCCACCAAATCGACCCGGCCATTACCGTCAAAATCACCCGCAGCGATTGAGTTCCACCAACCGCTGGTGTGGTTTAAACCTAACTGCTCACTAATTTCATGGAAACGATCACCGGTATTGGTAAAAACCCGAATTGGCATCCATTCACCCACAATCACCAATTCCATCTCACCATTGCCCGTTAAATCAGCCCACACTGCATCGGTGATCATTCCGGCATCTATCAACTCCGGTGCCCACTTTTCGGTAACGTTAGTAAATCCACCCAATCCATTACCGGCAAGTAAATAACCGCTTACAGGCAAACCCACTGCAAAAGATCTCAGACGTGTACCAACAAACAGATCCTGAATACCATCACCCGTAAAATCATGGGCTCTGACTACAGATCCTGATTCAAATTGATTCGATGAGGGCAACAACTGGGTTGATTTTATAAATGTACCCTGCCCATCGTTTAAATAGAAATGATCAGTCAGTAGAGAAGAACTGGTTGAAAAAGAATTTCCCCCGCTTACCACATAGAGATCATCCACTCCATTATCGGTTGCATCAAAAAAGGTGCATGCTATATCCTCACTGCCTGCATCATCCCTAAAAAGCTCCTGTTGAACAGAGTTAAAAAGTCCATCCTGATTCTGAATCCAAAGCCTTCCATTTTGATTACGTGCTCCTCCAATGTACAGATCATCAAGCCCATCACCGTTTATATCACCTCTGCACATTGCCGGACCTTCAGTCGATCGTTTTCTCATTAATAGACGTTCACGGGTATAATCGTTAAAGGGGTAACGTTCATGTTTCCATCCGGATAAGTTCGGCACTACGATCTCTTCAAGTAATGGGATATTATTCGTTGACAGCACAATTTCTGATAAATCAACTTCAATGATGGCATTATCAGTAAATAACTCATCCATTTCATTTAATTTAAGATCGCCCGGCATCGACGGATCCCGGGGAGCAGGTGCAGGTTGTTCTACTGCTTCTGATTGATTTAGGCTCAGTCGGGCAGGCACCTCGAGATCTACAATACGATGGGTACGACCATCCGGCCATCGAAGTACAAGTGAATCAATGACTGCTGTCTCTCCAAGTCCAACAAATAAACCGGGTTCCATTGATGATTGAAATCCACGCTGTAAAAAGTGTTCTCTAAACCAGTATTGTCCGCCCGCCCACACTTGAATTTGTGCTCCTATTCCATAAGTATTTGGAGCTTCACCAACAAGATCCACACGAAGCCAACTTCGTTCCGGATAGATTTCAGCAGCGCGATTTCGATAGATTCTGGCCGGTCCATTCAGATCATTAACGATTAGATCTAATGTACCATCGCCATTTAGATCTGCCCAGGCAGCTCCACTGGAGAAGCCGGGTTTATACAAGCCCCACTCTTCGGTTCGATCATTAAACTGCAGATCACCTTCATTGCTAAATAGATAATTTGGGATTGGGTTTGAAGGAATGATATCTATAAATACTTCAAAGTCATCATCTTCATCTAAGACTAGATCTCTCATCCTGTCAGGAGATGCAACCAATTCAAGATAGTCAAGATTGGTGATATCATGAACCAATCCGTTGGTCACATAAATATCATTGAATCCATTTAAATCAAAATCAGCCATTAATACAGCCCAACTCCAGTCTGTGTTGTAAACGCCCGAATATCGTCCTGATTCAATAAATTTTTTACCACCCTGATTCAGATGAATTACATTACGGGTGAATTGGTGGCCATAGCCCCAATTCACTTTATCATTATAAATTTCAGGGCTTTCGAATGTTGTATTAACTTTAAGTCTATTTTCATCCTCAGGTAACATATCTAATGCATAGATATCCGGCCATCCGTCATTATTTAAATCTGCTATATCGGATCCCATTGAAGCTGCACTCATGCTTCGTATGACACTATCAGAGATTATTTCTTTAAATGAACCATCTCCTTGATTTTCATATAGATAATCTCTCTCAAAAAAATCATTCGCTACAAACAGATCGGGAAGTCCGTTTCGATTGATATCTGATACAGATGCACTCAATCCAAATCCTATAATACTACTAAAAAGACCTGACTCTTCTGTTGCATCGATAAATCCATTTCCTGTATTTTTGTAAAGCTTGTCACCCCCTAGTGAATCTCTTGTACTCCTTAAATTATTTGAAAGCTCAAAATTATTGATAGGTTCATTTTCATTATTTATCAGGTATAAATCTAATAAACCATCTCCATTATAATCAAAAAATGTGGCTTGAATCGAGTACCCTGTATCATCAATGCCATATTGCGATGCGGATTCAGTGAACGTCCCATCGCCATTATTAATGAATAATTCATTTTTTCTTTCATCCAGATCCCCAGAATTCGTTACATAGATATCCAGTAACCCATTGCCATCAATATCTGCAAAACTTACCCCTGTTGTCCATTTTCTATTGCCTGCAACACCGGCTGATTCTGTAACATCTATAAATTCAAAATTACCCTGATTAAAATAGAGTCGGTTGTCGCCCATATTGCTTGTGAAATATAGATCGGGTAATCCATTCCCTGAAAGGTCACCAACTGCAATGCCACCACCATCATAGAAGTTTCGATAGGTATAGACATTAAAGTCTTTATCAAAAATTAAATTATTTTCAAAATCAATGGCTGTTACTTGTGGCGACAATGATACAAAAAGGGGGTCACTATCAATTTCATTTTTACATGAATTAAGGGATAAAAAAACTAGGAAAAGTATTAGAATTATTACAAAACACCTATAATTAATCATACAAACAAACGAGTAGTTGGCTATTGATTTACGGATAAGTCAATAAAATGAACCATTACAGTAGATGGTGAATCTTGATAGATTCGAATTTCTCTATTTCCCTGAATATCTACATAGGCTTCACTGTTTAATTCAGGAACAAATATGTTAATAAACTCGGCATCATAGATTTCTATGTAATACTCTTTTATATCTTCGATTAATTCATTCGAAAATAGATGTTCATTCCATGGGGCCCAACCTTCATAACTAATTGTTACCGGAATTTCTTCTATTACACCATCTAAAAATATTGGATAAAATTCCATTATAGCTGGATAAGGCAAGCTCTCTAGTCTATATACAACTTTTGTATAACCGGTAATTTCACCTCGCCGGTTCATCTCCATACTGCTGGAATGGAACTCCTCAATACTCATTCCGAAATGATAACCAAGAAACAGGGAGTCTGCTACAATTCCGGATGACAGGCCCTCCTTTACTAAGGAGTCATAACTCTGCTCTGAAGAACAACTGATAATTAAAAAGACAATTACAATGGTAGGTAGATGTTTAAAAATTCTAATCAAAGTCCACACTCTTTATTTGGTATTCATTATAAATCATGTTTTAAAAGATGTATTGGGGTATAATCAGGAAACAAATTAGATCTCCATTTAATGGGTTTTAAAGTATCACTATTCATATCCAGACCAAATCTGCAATGTTACATCCACTAAACTGCACATAACAGTACTTTATAGTTGAAACTTTGTTTATCAACTTTCTAATAAAAAATAATACATTATCAAGTTAAAGTTGTCAATGTTTTTAAAAAAGGAGGGAATGTGTCTATATAAAAAAAGGCTGCTACAACAAGTAGCAGCCTTTTAAATAACGACAAATCTATTTAATCGTAATCAGGATGCTGAGTCAATGACCCATCTGATGTCGCATTTATTTGAGGAAGTGGAATTGGCATCACATTCTTATAATCATTTGAATGTGCTGACTTTTCCCACCATGCATTGCCCCATACGTCAAATCGAATCTGATCTGTTCTTCTGAGGGATTCTTGAAACATCTCTCTTCCTCTTTCTGCAAGGAATTCACTTTCAGTCAATGAGCCTAATGCCGGAGCATTTGCTCTTTGACGAACCTGATTCAACAGCAATAGAGCGGTTGGATGATTCCAATTAATGTTCAATCTTGCAATGGCTTCAGCTTTCATCAAAAGAACATCTGCATATCGCAAAAGAGTATAATCATTGTCCATATTGGCTTGTTGACCCAACTTATTACTAAATTTACCCAAGCGAGCTCCTGCCTGTCTTGAACCATTGGGTGCCAATTCATTTATAAACGGAGTGTAATTGATCTGGGCATCATCATCTGCCGGATCAAATGCCACATCCAGAATTGGATTCCCATTGGCATCAACTTGTGGACCCTCTATAAAAAATGCCTCTTTCCGATCATCAGAATCATCATAGGAGTTATAGAAAGCCTCCAAGGTTGAATACCCATTCCAAGGTTGATCCTGTAAATTCCAGGTTAATTGGCTTGGATAGTGGAGGGTCATCTGGGCAAAATTCATTCCCTGCCCGGTAGCCTCATCAAAAGGTACTTTGAAGATATGCTCTGGACTTGAGACGTTAGCCGGACCGAAAAGGTTCTCAAATGATGTATCCAATTCGTACATACCGGAGTTGATAACTTCATCCGCAGCATCAATGGTTTCCTGCCAATATGTAGTCCCTGTACCCGGAGTATATGGATATGGACGTGTATATACTTCACCATTCAGATAGACTCTGGCAAGCAAGGCATAGGCTGCACCGGATGTAATTCTGCTATATCCAGCAGTAGGTGCAAGGTCAGGAATTGATTCTATGATTTCATTTACTATAAAATTGAATACTGCCGGCCTGTCTACCTGCGGTGAATCTAGACCCGGGGTTGTAATTATTTTAACTCTTCCAAACATGTCCGATAATCTCCAATAGTAGAAAGCTCTTAGAGTTCTCAATTGGGCTGTCTGATTTGCATCCATATTACCACTGGCCAATAGGTCATTGACTTGTAATATACCTCCATAATTCTGACCCCAAGAACCATTTAATCCAGGATTAGTAGAACGGAAATCATGTAGATGCATATTTAGCCAGATACCTCCATCAAACCAGTCACCACCCTTCTGGGTAATAACCATCTCATCTGTTGGTATTCCCTGCACGGCGAAGTAACCTCCATGACCTGCAGTTCCGCTTAATAGTGTAGTAAAAGCGGCACCCATTCCATCGCTTGGAGTCGGTATATTGGTATTGGTACTTTGACCAAATCCGGGGTTCGAAGGATTGAAGTTTTCTGTAAACCCTGAATTTAGCGATTCATCTAAATCTGTGCATGAAAGCAGCACAAAACAGAGTATCGTAGTGTATGTTATTTTTTTAAAGTATCTCATAATAATTGATCAATATTTTATGATTAAAATCCGATGTTAACGCCAAATGTGACTGTTCTGGAAGTGAAATAATTATTTCTTCTGTCAATTCCGGGTGACAGTACGTCACCACCTTCAGGATCTACCAATACCGGTTCAGGGTCTATGCCCGTATAGTTTGTAATCGTAAATGCATTTTCGACAGTTACATATGCGCGTAGATTTCTTAGAAAATCAACACTTGAAACATCTAAATTATAGCCAAGTGAAATATTATCTAATCTGATAAAATCAGCTCTTTCAACATAAAGTGAGCTAAATTGTGAGAACAATAACCCCTCTACTGCTTTGTCTGTTATCACTCTGTTATAAGAGTTGATAGCTCCGGGATCGATTGGCTCATAAAAGGCTCTGAAAGAGTTGACTAAACTATGTCCAAAAGCACCTCTTATGAGAAAGTTAAGGTCCCAGTTTTTGTAGTTCATTTGATTCGTCCAACCTAATGTAAAATCAGGTATCCCTTTTCCAAGTTCTTGAAAATCTCCATCATCACTCAGTGCGCTACCCTGGCTAACGACTAACTGCCCGTCACCATTAATATCCACCATAATAGGCGCTCCATTCGAATCGACATTTCCGGAGAATACGGGGCCCCAAATTTGTCCAATTTTTTCTCCTTCAGCTACCCGAATCATACTGGTTGAGTTTTGCCCCGGTGATCCCAAATTGGCTCGCATTTGCTCTTCAACAATGAACTCCTTAAGAATACTGTTGTAGGTATCAAAAACTAACCCTGTATTCCAAAAGAAATTATTTCCTTGATAAGCGTCATAGTTAACTAACAACTCCAATCCTTTGGATTGAAGACGACCGGCATTCTGTACCTGAGTTCCGGATGGGAATTGATCCTGGGGAACTTGAATCGCGAGAATAAAATCTTTGATATCTCTTGTATAAAGATCTAATGACCCTGTCAGCCTATCACTAAAGAATCCAAAATCTACACCCAAATTGATTTCAGATTTCTCTTCCCATTTCAAATCTTCGTTTCCATCGCGATCTCTTGAAACCGTTCCGCCTCCGGCAAACGAATAATTAAATTGGTTTTGAGCCAGGCCATTTTCGTTAGGAAGAGAACCGGTAAGTCCATATCCCAATCTGACTTTTAATTGTGAAATAGCATCCACTTCCACATATCGGGCAAGATCAGCTCCGATACTGAGCGCAGGAAAATTACCCCAGCGATTGTTAGGTCCTAATTTTGTAGAACCTTCTCGTCGAAATGATGCATTTAAGAATATTCCATTATCATAGGTCATATTAACTCGACCAAAGAAAGCAATTATTTTCTCATCTGGTGTGGCAAAACTATCGACACTTACATTTCCCTGTCCGCCAACAATTCTGTCACCGGATAGGTCGATGTCATAATAATTATTTCTATCTGTTGGGAAATTACCAAGCTGAAATGAAACACCTTCAACGAATCGCTCCTGAAAAGAATAACCACCAATTGCCGTTAAATTAATTCTATCTGAGAATGATCCTCTATAGGTACCATATGATTCAAAAAGTGTGAAATCTCCACTTTGAAAATATCTTCTTGCCAAACCATTTCTGTTTAAACCTACCCAAAATGATTGACTATTATAATATTGACTATCAGAATTGTTATCTGTTTGACGGGCAATATTCGTAGTGATACCCAAATTGTCGGTAAGATCTAAGGTTGCCAAAACATTAAAGTTAATGTTTGTGGATTCACCTTCATTCAAATTTTGTTCAATAATGGCAACCGGATTGTAATTGTCAAACAAAATAGCCTGAAAGTATTCACCATTATCAAATCTTACAGGTGCTGTTGGATTGAACAAAACAGAATATCTCAATGCTTCATTAAATGAGTTGCTGTTTTCTCTTTTTGTTGTAGAAGCATTCAGCCTCACATTTAGACGATCATTAAACGCAGTATGAGTTATACTTGCTCTGGCATTTATTTGATCAAATCCTGAGTTTCTGAGTATGCCATTCACTTGTCTTAAATTGGTAGACACCCTGAATGTTGTTTTCTCAGCACCACCGGCTATCGAAATATTATGAACATTTGATATACCGGTTTGTGTAACCAAATCTTGCCAGTCCGTTTCACTTCCAAGATTATTACCTCCTGCAGCAATATATTGTGATGCCGTCATTACAGGCTGGCTTTTAGCTACAGATGATGAAGAAACATATCCATTGTAATTTAATTGAACGGGTGATCTCTGTCCGGCCGAAGCTGTTTGCCCCGATTTTGTGGTAACCAGAATAACACCGGATGACCCTCGGGTCCCATAAATAGCTGATGCAGAACCATCTTTTAGCACGTTTATTGATTCAATATCATTAGGATCCACATTACTAAGTGAAGCACCAATCACACCGTCTATAACAACTAGAGGTTCGGTATTTGCACCAACGGTCGACAATCCGCGAAGTCTCAATATAGATCTGCTATTCGGATTTCCTCCTCTATTGTTGATGGTAAGTCCCGCAACTTTACCCTGCAAAAGCTGAGCTGGATCACTTACATTACCTTTATTAAACTGGGCTTCTGTTACAGTCGCTGTAGCAGATGTAATTTCTCTGGAATCCTGTATACCATATCCAACGACTACAATATCGTCTAGCAATCTGATATCAGGTTGCAGCATTATGTCAATTTCTGTTCTTCCATTAATTTCAACCTCTTCAGTAATGTATCCGACAAAAGTGACAATCAGAACATTTAGTTCGGTTGGGACACTAATAGAATATGTTCCATCCATACTAGACGTTGTCCCGATCATTGAACCCACAACTTCACTGGATCCCTGAACTACAATACTCGCACCGGGCAGTGAATCTCCAGTTTGTGCGTCAGTTACTGAACCTGTAATTTCGACTCTGTCCTGAGCAACAGCACTACTTATGCCCAATCCAAAAGAAATGAGCATAACGATCATAAGGGTGCTGGTTGCGGTAGTAATAAACCGTGCACACATATTTTTAATTACCGGTCTCGAATCAACATACTTCGAGCAGTAATTCTTCCGTAGCTTTATATCATTCATAATTATCTGTTTATGATTTGAATTAATATTTTCGAGTTATAACTTATTTTAGAACATATCTCAAAAATGTTACTAATATTACTATCGTAAGTATAAAAAACCCCTTCCAAAAAAAAAAAGAATCAATTCAAATAAAATCTACTTTAAATATACTGTGGACAGGATTCTAAATACTTGTTTAGTCAATCAGAAAATAACAGGGTTCTGATTGGGATTCTTAACTTAAATATTTTCTAAGTTCAACTAATTTCAAAATTAATTAAAACATAAATAGCGTACTCATAATAGATTAGAGTGGTTTCACAAAAGATATGTTTTTGTTGATTTCAAGATTAGCAACTTTTTCAACCCATCATGACATTCTTTTATAATGGGTTAAAAAAAAGAAAGCTTAAGGAGAAAATTATTTAGTCTTTTAAGAATTTTGTTAAACTCACTAAATAAATCTTAGTTTTTGAGAGCGAAATAGCAAAAAATGGACTACTCCTAAGATTTAATCAATCAAGCCTTGATACTTTGGATACCACTCCACTTAGTTTCTCTTCTTTATTTTCCAAATGCTCTTTCCATAATATGTCAATAATCAACGCGACAGGTCCTACTACAAATAGAGCATAAAAGGGCGCATAAACGGCTTCACCAAATCGGAAGAACATTTCAACAAGTGCAATCATGAATGCGACAATCATGCGTCCATTTCTTGATGAAACCGTTGTTTTTGGATCTGTAATCATAAAAAGTACAAATAATTGATACATAGGGCCGGTTAGAGGGGCTATTTCCGCTAAGTAGATGCTGCCAGTATATAAACTTCGTATCCATCCGAATGCAAGAAATGAGATGATATAAACAGCACATACATGAAACAGTTTTACTTTTGATATGACAACAAACCCTACAAGCCATATAAGAATCATTGCCCACATATTGCTTCCCCACTGGATACTCAAAACGGCCATACTATCTGAAGCAATCAGAAGCATTACTACTATACCGAAATTCGTTGGATTCCATATATGAGTACCCTTAAACCGAAATACATATTTTGATGCAATTGAGATGGCTGCACAAAGGGCAAATGGCCATATCATCGGAGATCTTACGAGTATACCGGCACTGTTTCCTGATATATAGGCACTGGATAGATCACGCCACTTACCGGTCATGAGTTTTGAAAAAAGTGATTCTGTAACCATTGCAGCAAGCAATGCAATACCGAATTTATTCCAGCTATCCAATACACCAAATGAGAGATGAGCTGCGACAACAATAGCTGAAATCAGGAAAGGACCAATATACTTTTTGGGAATATTAAATTTTTCAATCATTCACGTTCACGATTTAAAGTGGTAACATCTGATGGTTCTTCAATCGTGTGATTCATGTTAAGATCCGGTGAATTGATCTCCTGGACAATACCTGAAGGCCATCGAATTTCCAGTTTCTCCACACGTTCAACATCACCCAATCCAAAATGAACAGTACGTTGATTTTGAGAGCTAAAACTGCCCCCTCCACTTACATCTTTTTTTGATAACTTATCATCCCAATGAAGCAAGAGTGTGGCTCCTATCGCACTTTTATTGCTTTTATTTCCAATTAAATGAAACCCAATCCAGTTATTGTCAGACGAACCGTAATTCTTATATACAGTCACCGTTTGATTTTGATTTGCAACAATCAGATCCAGAGAACCATCTCCAAATAGATCTGCAGAAGCCACTGATCGGCTATCCATGGCAATGTTTTCCACCACACTTCCGGAGACATCCCTGAATCGACCGGCACCATCATTTAACCAGATTTTATTGGTTTGATAGCCGGAAAACGTTCGCCCATCCATTGCAGGCCAATTCACAGCATCTATAATTACATTCCTGTTCCCTCCTACAACCCGGGAATAATCATACCAATAATCCGTATCGGGTTCATCAGAAACATAACCATTGGCAACATAGAGGTCTATATATCCACTATTGTCCAGATCTACAAATAAACCTCCATACGCCCAGTCTCCAATTTCAACCCCCATATTGCCGGCTAAATTACGATAACGAGGAACGGTGGAGTTGGGCTCTCTGCCGGGTACCCATAAATTATTTCCCTGCATTAAAACACCGGCTTCAGAAATATTCGTTATATAAATCGAATAACGCCCTTGATTTAAAATATCACCAATTCCAACGCTCATACCACTTTTGGGAACAAATCCGATTCCGGCTTGCTCACCCACACTGAGAAAACCTTCTCCCCCTTCATTGATAAAAATCTCATCCACACCGTAATCATTTGCTAAGATAAGATCCGGAAAACCGGAGTCATTGATGTCCGCAGCCAATGCTGCTAATGTCCATTTTCTGGTATCCTGTAACCCCATCGCCTCTGAAACATCACGAAATGTTCCATCTCCTTGATTTTCATATAGATAGTTCAATCCGCCATTCGTGGCATATTCATAACTATCGGGCATCATTCGGGTATCTTCAAGATTAAAAAGATTGACATCTTCATGATAGTACCCCCCTATAAAAAGGTCCAAATACCCATTATTATTATAATCGAACCATATAGCCGTATTGGAATTGATATGCGATATGAATCCGGCACTCTCTGTAACCCTTGTAAATCCGTTGCCCCCATCATTTCTAAAGAGTTCAGGGCGCCCCCATCGGTATAAAAACAGATCTTCATACCCATCATTGTTGTAATCTCCCCAAACAGTACCCATTGAGGCTCCCAGATCAGGTAGATTAAGATTCGCTATTCCTAACTCTGCAGCTACATCAATAAATGAACCCTCTCCCAGATTTTTGTAAAGTGCATTTGAAGTACCAAATTCACTATTGGTCAGGTAGAAATCTTGCAGGCCGTCATTATTAAAATCAACTACGGATACAGAAGCACCCATGGATGATATTTGTGGGAGTATATGATGCAGTTTTTCATCGATAGTAACTCGTTGATGGATAAAATTTACACCTATTTGTTCTGTTACATCTTCAAGATAAAATCCATACCGTTCAATAACTTCAGACATCTCTCCCTGAAAAACAGCATTTACAACTTCATCATATTTTTTGATTCCGTATGGGACGGACAATAAAATAAGAAATATGAAAATTGCGATGAATTGCTTCACTACTTTTTGATTCATTTGATCTATCTAAACTTCTTCATTAGGTTTGTAGCTGATCAATTGGAATATATCAAAAGAATTTCTTTAAAACCTTTTCTGTTTAATTTAAATCACGTTTTTCGAAATTTAATGCGGTTCGAAAATCATGTGAAGTAATGTATCTCGTGTGATAATTTATCCAATCCATTCTGTGCCTTTGAAATACAGGATCATCAAAAAGTGAGGCTTTTGAACTATATTCATAATCGGCCTGACCATGAAATGGAAGAGGCAAAACTGTAGCCGATGCTTCCGTATTGTAATCCCCATCTTTAACCCAACCATCAGACTCAAAGATAAAACTTCGAATGGTTCCCTCTTTGGGCGGAGGGAGTGATTCAAACTGCAGTACCAATTCATCCCCGGCATTCATGATCACATAACGGTCATCAATTTCAGTTAAAAGTTCAGAAACATCTCCAAATCGGGTATGAAAACCCTCCAGGTCTCTCCATCTTTGATGAGTACTGGAAATTTCACTGTACGTTGGCAGCATTGGAGAGCTTGTATCGGCTCTATTCCAATCAGAATATCCACGATATCTGAGTTCTCTGTGAACTGCTTTTAGGGGTTGTTCCTCAAATTGACCTGAGTCCATATTATACGCTTGAAAAATTCCATCCCAATAAATTTCCGCAGTCGTTGATAGTCTGACTTTTTTATTCTCACTATCAGAAAATTGGCCTTCAAAATTTAACAAAATTGATTTTAATTTTCCGGCCGGAAACCCATAGTTCTCATGCAGCGTAATCCAATCACCCTCCGCATCTATAATTTCAACTTTTAATCCTTTGGGAGGTTCGATTGAGCCTTGACTAAGAGCCAGATTAATGGAGCTGTCGGTCGGTCTTAACCAGCCGGATAGAATTAACCATTCACCGTCTACTTCATTACTGTTATGTAATTCGATAATCAATGAATGTTCTTTAACCAATCCCTGATAAGCTGTTTTTTCAAATGGTTGGATATACTTTTGATCCATTTCAGATACAGTATCCGTAAGATCATTTCCTTGCTCATCAATGACTCGACGGACAGGTTTAGGTGTTGTCATAAGATGTGTTGATAAATCCGGAGCCGGAAAAACAAACCGTTCATCCACATAGATTTCGGTGTCCACCGGATGATCAATTGCAATTAGATTTACATGATCAAAAAAGTGAGTTTCCCAAAGTTCAGCAGTCACTCTAAGGTCATATCTATGATCGATGGCTTGAAGTTTATTTCCGGGGATTCTAACACGGTCAAATGTTTGTATGACACCGGCTGTCTCCTGGGCGTTAATACGCAATCCAAGCGGTGACCTCCAAAGTGCATCTGTTATAAAGTGAATATCTTCGCCATCATTTGTAAATAACCACGGACAAGACCCTTTTAAAATTTGTTCATTAAAAATAGTTGCTCCCATTCCAAGTTCGGCAAATTCTGCTTGAACAGATCCATTTGGCCAGATAATCCGTAACATGTCAGCCTCTTCATGCACTCCCAAACCAAAATGGACAATTGGAGAAGAGATTAGCTGTTTCTGATAGAGCAGTCCTGTTCGCACCTCCATCTCCCCTCCTATTCCAAATGAATTAATCCGCTGATCTCCGGTAGTACCGGAAGCCCTGGCACGTATTGATCTGGCAAAATAATTTTTAGTCCCTTCATTTTTCAACTGAAATGGTATCAAGTTTTGATCTATACCTAATAGATCCAGCCGTTCATTTCCATTCACATCAAAGATATTAACTATACCACCCGGTAGCGTCTCTTCATAAAGAAGTGGTTCGCGATTTTCATTACCCAACCAAAGGAATGTCTGTTTCGGTGTTGATAAAATGATATCCAATGCTCCGTTATTGTCCACATCTGCTGAGAACAGATGGATGGCATCTTGATTGAGCTCTCCGGCCCAATCATTAATATAAAGATTAGCTTCCCAATCACCGGAAGTTTGAGAGTACTTAATCTTGGAAATAGTTCCGGTTTGATTCACGGTTATGATCTCAAACCATCCATCTGCATCGACATCAGCTACTGTCATTGCAGCAATTTCAGAAAGTATGATCTGAGGTTCATTAAAATTCCCGCCTCTGTCATTGGTAAGGATGGATAGATCCCCATCTGAGGACAAAAATATAGCTTCCGGTGCGCCATCACCATCTAGATCAGCCCAATTAAACTCCATAATATTTTCAATATTATGAAATGGATAGATCTCAGTAAATGTATTGTCACCATTATTCCTTATCAAAGCCGGCCGACCCTCCTTTGCAGCAAGCAGCAAATCCAGATCCCCATCCATTTCAACATCCAGTGGCCAAACTCCACTGTAAGAACCGTTTAAAACAGAATCAGTGAGCCCTAAGTCATCGCTCACCTCTGTAAAGGTTTGATCTTCATTTAATCTGTATAACAGAAACCCATCCTCTCCTGCCATCGCAATATCGTTTCGGAAGGAATAGTTGTAATCAACTTCTGTAATGGAATTTAAAGGTAAAACCTCATCTGTCGCACCCGGGAATTCTAATTGGGTCTGTTCATCAATGACTAAAAATCCATCTGAAACCGATACAGGAAATGGAGGCGAATTTTCCAATAGCGTCATCCCTTTGATCCAACTGGCTCTTTCAACTGAAACTTCAGTGGTTTGCCTTTCAAATTTTATTGCCATATCGGCGCTTGAAACCGTTACTTCAGGCTGAGGTAGATGTAGAAATCGAGGTATTAAAAACCCGACATCTGTTGGAGGAAGTTGTACTTGTATCAATTCTTGTTGAAACCTTGAAGTGGATTCCAATCCGCTTCTCAAAAATGATAATTCGAGCGATAACTCATTAAAATTCTCCTCAGCAAATAACTCTTCTACAACTCTAAATTGATCCAATATATTTGGGTCCGTATTGCTGATAATCAATTCTAATTTATTCAGATAATTTTCAACCAGACTCAAATTTCTTTCCTTTACACCCACTCGTATCAATTCGAGTTGAATAACCTGATTTTCCGGAATTAATTGATGCAGGGATTCCAGTAATTGAATCATCTCATCTGCATTCACAACGTCATCTTCTCTTTCAAGTTCTTGTATCAGCGCAAAATTTGCTCTGATATGCTCAGGCTCGAAGGTTACAGCTCTTTTTAAAAAGTCAATCGAAGCAGAAATATCCCCTTGTCTGCTGGTTATCAAACCACCCAGATATAGCAGATCTGCATTGTTCGATTGTAATTCAATGGCCCGCTCTATACGATCTCTTGCCAGATCATAATTTCCTTGTCTCATCGCATAAACACCTAAATTAGCCCAGGCGGCCGGTTCATCGGGATAGGCTTGTGCGACATCATTCATCTTATTGAATGCAAATCGGGTTTGGTCAGTCTGACTAGCACCCAGACTCATATAAAAATCTGATACCGCTTGTTCGTATGTTGCTGAATCAGAGGATGTAGATTCATCACTGCCGGAACAAGCATGTATAACAAACATCAAAGTAAAAACGGCAATGATTGGAATTAAAGATCTTTTCAACTTTATCATGTACAAAAAATTAATTTCTTATCTATTCTACCTGTGAATTTAGTTTAAAAAACAGCGGAGTATCATTATTACGAGCTACAATAACGTGACTATCTGAATCGTAGTTTTTATAAATCTGAATTGATCGTCCCTCTCCATTCACTAAAAAACCGGTATCATTGTGCAAATGGGGAGTAAATTCGCCATCGCCACTATTTTTTAAAACGAGACCGTATCCCGCATCTTGCCTACCGCCATAACTGGGTTTTACGGAGTACAGATTACCGGATAAAAGCAGGTCTACAGACCCGTTATCATCAATATCAAAGGGTTTAATCGATAGAATCGGAAAAAGTTGAGCTTCAAAAGGCAGTACTACTTTTTGAAATTTCCCTTCACCATCATTTATCATAATGACAGAATTTAACTCTGTCAATTGTTTTTTCAGGGATTCATTCAGGAGCTCAGGTGTGACTAATTCAGTCAAATTTCTGTTTGCAAAATCCCGGTAACTGCGGATCGTCTGCACAACATCAGGCATTTGGGATAACAGCTCATCCAACTGCTCAAAAGGTCTTTCAACATCATCCTGAAAATAAGAGATAAAAGGTGCTGTTTGACCATTATCATCAAAGTCATTCACATATAAATTCATGGGTGAAGCAGGTGTCGCCTTTAATCTGCTGTTAATGCCAAAATTACCCGCAATTATATCAGGGTATCCGTTTCCGGTCACATCAGATACAGAGATGGATTGCCATAAACCGTGTGTATTATCAAACCCAAAACCCAATGTACTTCTAACAAATTGATCCCCTTGATTCTCAAAATATTCAATTGACATCCACTCACCGGCAATAATCAAGTCCGGCAATTCTGAATCCGGATTTTGGATCCATTCTGCAGATGTTACATTGCCAATTGTCTCTATTTCCGGTGCCATATCATTGGTAACATCAGTGTATACACCAAGTCCATTATTTAGAAGTAACATACTTTGCGGTCCTACCCCATACCTCCAGGGTACTGAATGGCCACCAACAAACAGATCCAGATGTCCGTCACCATTCATATCTGCCGTTCTTACAACAGAACTATTTATAGCATATTCCGGTAAACTGTTTATAGATTTTCGAAACTGTCCTTGGCCTGTATTGATATACAATCGGTCCGATAATTCAATGGAATCTACAGGATATTCATTGCCACCGCTGACTACATAAAGGTCCAAATTTCCATCACCTGTCGCATCAAAGAAAAGAGCATCTACATCTTCTGATTGACTGTCAGCACTAAATACCTCTTGATCAGATTCAATGAATGTTCCATTAGATTGTTGAAGAAATAATTTCCCTTCAAAACCAATAGATCCACCCATATAAAAGTCATCCAATCCATCTCCATTCACATCTCCGACAGCAAGAGCGGGACCATTTTGGGATAATTTATAGGGCATTAGTGGCTCACGATTCAGGTCATCAAATGTATTTTCTTCATGACGATGTGTAAAATTGATTTCAGAAGTAATGTCTGTAAATGGTTGAACCGAGTCACTTTTATGCAGTTTATCGTAATCAAAATCACCGGCTGCTTCATTTTGATTTAACTGAATAATTTGATCTGTTTCTAATTCATAGAGTGTTTCATATCTGCTATCCGGCCATATCACAAGTAATGAATCCACTTGCTGATGTTCACCTAACCCAAAGTGAAGTATATGGTCTACTGATGACTGAAATCCTCTGGTTGGCATCTGTTCTCGGTAAAAAACTGAATCTTCTTTGTACAAAAATACCTTGGCACCTATACCTGTGGTATTTTCATTGTCACCTTTCAACCCAACTTTCAAAAAGTGTGTTGAATCATTGTGCTCCGAACTGTTTTGATAGATAAATGGGGTTTGATCTATGTTGTTAACTATCAGATCGAGGAATCCATTGTTATTCAAATCAGCATAAACAGAGCCGGATGATGAGGAAGGTGTTGAATGACCCCATTCAGCTGAAACATCCGTGAATTGAAGATTGCCTTTATTTCTAAAGAGATAGTTTGGAACGATTACATCCGGCATAAGATCAATCAATTCATACTCTTTTTGATCAAGTTCAGTATCAGTGAACTGTTGCCTCAATCTGTTTAATGCCGCAACGACATCTAGATCATTGGGTCTTCTTGGCATTCCGTTACTAACAAACAGATCATTCAATCCATCATTATCATAATCAGCAATCAAAGCGGCCCAACTCCAATTGGTTTTAGCAATTCCTGAAGCGAATGCTGTCTCACTAAACAGTGGCAAACCGTTCACGGCATGACCTCTGTTCACTTGAAGAGTATTCCGATTATTTTTTTCACCAAATCCGAAATTATGTTTGGCATCAGCCACAATTTTAAGATCCGGTCCACCCGATCTCATAAACGTTTCATGATCTTCCGGCATCATATCTAAAGATACAATATCCATGAAACCGTCATTATTAATATCCCCAACATCGTTACCCATTGAAGAATTACTAGTATGACCCATCATTGAGTAGAGGCTCTCTGAAAAAGTCTCATCGCCATTATTTATGTAGAAATAATCATCCTCATGAAAATCATTTCCAACATAGATATCGGGGTAACCATCCAAATTTATATCTGTTATAGCAACACCTAAACCATAACCTAAAGCACTACTGATAATTCCCGCCTCCTGAGTCACATCAGTAAAAGAGTCTCCATCATTGCGAAACAATTTGTCTCCGCCTTTGGGGTCTGGTTGCTCTCTTAGCAGATCAGCTTCACCGTATGTATTACCACTGTGAAATGAGTGATTGAGTAAAAACATATCTAATCTGCCGTCCATGTTATAATCAAAAAAAGCAGCTTGTGTTGAATATCCTTCAAAATCCAAGCCATAATTAGAGGCCATCTCCGTGAACGTTTCATCACCGTTATTGATGAATAGCTGATTTGCACCTTTTACACTTAAATAATTAACCTTACTTACATAGATATCCAAAAACCCATTCCCTGTAATGTCGGCCATCGTTACACCTGTTGACCAGCTCCCTTCCTCCTGTATAATCCCGGCACTTTCTGTGATATCTTCAAATTGATAATCACCCTTATTGAGATAGAGACGGTTTTCAACTTGATTTCCGACAAAAAATAGATCCGGCAAACTATCATTATTGATATCTCCAACAGCCACACCTCCTCCATCGTAGAAATAGAGATAGTTTCTAATATTAAAGTCCGGTGTGCTTACTACATCATTTGAAAAATAAATACCGGTTTGACTCGGATTCAAAGATTTGAATTTAGTATCCGGTCCAGACGAACAAGCTGCAGTAAAAAGTAGTCCAATTAGAAGGAAACATGATCTGATATTTAGAATACTCATCATAAATTTAATATAACTGCAAGCAAGAGGAATAGCCTGACTTTTTTTAAAATATTCAATAGATATTAAGATACGTTAGAGATCAAATAGCATCAAAAACTTTTGCATCACTGTCAATTCTATTTTAACGTCTCCAACACATATTATTTTAATTTCATTGTTGAAAAGTTATACAGATGAATCAACTTGTAAAAGCCATTTCATTAAACTTGAAGAACGCCGGTTTTAAACTCTTCGATCACAGGATTATGATCAGCATAGTTGAGGGCATTGGAAATCCGCATTCGGGTATTTTCAGGTTTAATGATAGCGTCGACCCATAATCTGGCAGCAGCATATCGGACATCGGTTTGTCTGTCATATCGGCTTTTTATACTATCCAATATTTCAGATTTTTCATCCTCCGTTATCTTTTCTCCTTTTTTCTCAAGAGATGATACCTGAATTTGTGTCAATACTTTTGCAGCTTGAGTCCCACCCATTACAGCAATTTGAGCCGTTGGCCAGGCATAGATAAATCGGGGATCGTACGCTTTCCCACACATTGCATAATTTCCGGCACCATAGCTGTTACCCGTTATGATTGTAATCTTGGGCACCGTTGAATTTGCAACCGCATTCACCATTTTTGCCCCGTCTTTGATGATTCCCCCATGTTCACTTCTTTTTCCAATCATGAATCCGGTGACATCTTGTAAAAATACCAATGGAATTTTTTTCTGATTACAGTTCATGATAAAACGAGCAGCTTTATCAGCACTATCAGAATAGATTACACCACCTATCTGCATCTCTCCCGATTTTGTCTTAACAATTTTCCTCTGATTGGCCACAATGCCAACACTCCATCCGTCAATTCTGGCATATCCGGTTATCAAAGTTTGTCCATATCCCTTTTTATATTCAGTGAATGACCCATGATCAATAATTGACTTGATAACCGGATAGACGTCATAAGGACGATTTCGATCTTCCGGAAAATCTTTCAATGTATTTTCGATCGTTAATTCAGGATCTACTGATTCTTTTCGATTGAAATTGGCTCTCGCAGATGGACCCAATTTATCCACTAAATCACGAATAGTAATCAGGCATTCGCTGTCATCCTTCATTTTGTAATCTGTGACACCGCTAATTTCTGTGTGCGTGGTGGCACCTCCTAACGTTTCATTATCCACATTTTCACCAATTGCAGCTTTAACCAGATAACTTCCGGCCAGAAAAACACTGCCTGTTCCATCAACAATAAGAGCTTCGTCACTCATGATTGGTAAATATGCCCCACCGGCTACACAACTTCCCATAATAGCTGCGATTTGCGGGATACCTTTTGCGCTGATTATTGCATTATTCCTGAAAATTCTTCCAAAATGTTCTTTATCAGGAAAAATTTGATCTTGCAGTGGAAGGTAGACACCTGCTGAATCTACCAAATAGATGAGTGGCAAATGATTTTCCATGGCGATTTCCTGAGCTCTTAAATTCTTTTTAGCACTCATTGGAAACCAGGCTCCCGCTTTCACAGTTGCGTCATTGGCAACTACCATACAGTACTTGCCGGATATTTTACCAATGCCTGTTACAACACCTGCTGATGGGCATCCTCCCTCCTCTTCGTACATATCATAAGCTGCCCATAGCCCTATCTCATCGAATGTACTATCGTTATCAATCAAAAATTGGACTCTCTCACGAGCCGTCATTTTACCTTTTTTATGCTCTTTTTCAATTCTGGTCAAACCGCCGCCTTGTTTGATCGTATCTTCCAGTTGATCGAATGTATCTATTAGTTCCTGCATAAAAACTTATTTCATGGTGATAATGTTTTAATTAATTTCTTACGATTGATAATACTGATTGTATTGTTCACGTTCCATGATAGACTATACTATTAAAATTGTTTTTTATACTACATTGACTACAACATTGATTTAATCATATGTACAAATTTATCTTTTTAATTTCGGCCTTATTACTCATACAATTTATTGATGCAGATGCCCAACGCAGGGCAACGACGTATGAATCTCTATTACAAAGAACGGATAACCCGGCCTCTTACATCGATCATATTGTATTACCGGCAGCGGATTCAACAGGTCAGTTTACTGTTTTTTTCAGACTGGATTACGATTTAATACCATTCCTTCGTAAAAGATCGGATATGACTGCTCCATCCGAGGATGCAGAATATTTTGCGCCTGTTCGAATGGGTATTGAAATATTTGAGGGCTCTGCACGAAATTCAAGAAGATCCTCATCATCAATATCAATATTCAGGGATAGCTGGCAAGATACAATTTGGGTAAATACGTTTGAGGAGACAAAATCACGATTTGATCATGTTCAATCCTATATATCTTCAGCAAACCTGAAACCCGGCGACTATCATTATGAATTGCAATTAACAAGAGGAGGATCGATTAACGAGCAATCCTCAACACGAAGAAATTTTACAGTGGAAGATCCCGGAGAATATAAAAAAGCCCGATTTAATCTTCTGAATGATGTTACACTGACCGATAATACCTTGCAAGCTTCACTTTTGAATTATAGCAATAATGTTCTGTATGGTCAGAATTATGAACTTTTGATTCAGATACCGCAAGAGTATATGGAAACAGATTCTTTAAATTTAAACCTATACCAGATTCCGGCTGGTGGAAATGAGGAAAGCCCTGGTGAACTAAGTTATAATACAACACTGGATGATAGTCATTTTATCCATTTAAGTGATATTACATTTTTTCGAAATGATGGGCATATATCATTTAATGCTAATGTTTTAGAATCTGCTTATGGATATATTTTGGTTTCAATTCCAAATGCAGAATTTGAAAACTCAAGATATCGGATTGAACTTGTCAAGGATGGCCTGGATGAACCCATTGGTCAGAGGTTGATCAACTCCCAATGGTTGGATATGCCGGTAAGTCTGTATAATCTGGATATTGCGATTCAGATGATGAAATTTATTATGAGTGATCAGGAGTTACGGGAAATTAATTCCGGATCATCATCTGAAAAAGAGCGCAAATTCAGAGATTTTTGGTCTCAACGTGATCCCACACCTGAGAGCGAATTTAATGAACTCATGACTGAATACTATCAAAGAATCGACTTTGCGTATACTAATTTCACTTCCATGCAACAACCCGGATATGATACAGACCAGGGAGAAGCTTACATACTATATGGTCCACCCAGTAATATTGAACGGCGATTACCTACCAATGCACCAACAAGGGAAATATGGAGTTACCCAAATCGAACACTTGTTTTTGAGGCAACAACAGGCTTTGGTGATTTTAAACTGATATCGGAATCTTAATCATCTATACTGAACGTTTCAATTTGTTCAGCATCTATAAATCAATCCGTCCCGATATCCCGTTTGGGACGCAATTGAGTTAAACAGGTTTCAGATCATAAATCCAAAATCCTATCTTTTTGGGATCTTTCTGATCTGAAAGTCGGCACTGATTATCATTCAGATCCGGAGCATTAAACTCACGATAGATTATATCCCTTTCCTCCACTCCATTTGAAAAGTGCCTTATTCTTTTTCATTTTCGGATTAATCAAAAAGTAAATCGCAAGCCGCCCTTCACTGAAATTCCTGCTGTATTAAAACCATAGATTTCAGTGAAATCAGTATCAAATAAGTTTCTTATCTCACTGAAAAAAGTAAACTGACTGTTTAATAACTTGTATTCAGCATAGAGATTCACGAGTGTGTAAGAGTCCAGTATAACCTCCTCAGAAGCGAAATTGTTTTCCGGATTAAAAAAGAGATCCGTTCGCTCTCCGTTGAACTCACCATCAATACGAACCAGAAACTTGTCCGTAACATTTATTCCCATGTTAACTCCAATACTGTGTGTCGGTCTTCTAATCAAATTGTCACGTTGTACTCTTTGGCCGCTCGCATCAAACGTAGTTATTTCACCGCTTACGTAATTATAATAAGTACCCACTTGTACAGCATGGTTTGCAATCCAATTCCCGGATAGCTCAAATCCATTATCATTTTGTCTGTCCCGGTTTATAAATCCCTCAGAGAAAGTAAATACAATCAAATTGTCGATCTCACGGGTAAAATACATCAGATCTATTTTCAGTGATTGTTGCAATAAATAGGTTTCAACGCCAAGGTTGAGATATTGACTGGTCTGAGGATTAAGATCCGGGTTTGCACCAAACGGACCAAAAAGCTCACTTAACGTTGGTACTTTGAAACCCGTTGTTATCGAGCCGTAAAGTTTCACATTCTCTTTTACATTGTAAGTTGGGGCGATACTATATGTTGAGTTAGATCCGTATTCGGAGTGGTTATTGAAACGCAGACCAAGTTCAGTGCTAAATCCATTCAGATCGTTTAGAATAAGAGTAGCATAAGGGCTTGTTATTTGTGTATTAAGATCATCTGAACTTCCAATATCCGGAATGGCTGAATCTTGATAATTTATACCTACCAACATCTTAGTGTTATTTGAAAGGTTGTAATCAGCAAATAGATCAATATTTTGGAACCTGCCTTCGAAATCATCCTCACCGAATTGAGAGACAAATGAACGTTCAGTTCTGGTGAAATTATATCCTCCATTCAGATTAAGGCTATTTTTTGAGAATTTGAGTTGAATACCGGGATTAAACATCTTCAGAAAAAATGTGTTATCAGTGTCCTGAAATGAACCTCCATCATAATCCCCATCAAACTCATTCAAATTGAGAAAAGGGGAAACCATTAACCCGTCCAATGGGTTTATTTCAATTTTTCCGTAAAAACTGCTTGAATTGAAACCATCTTCCCCAAAAGTACCGGTGTTACTTAGATCGGCAGCAGCGCTGATTCCATCACTCGATTCCCGTTTATAGTTAAACGTATATCCAACATGTTCATTCATAGAACCATTCAGCCCAATTGAACCCTGAAACGTATTAAAGGACCCGTATGAAATCTGACTACTTCCGGCCAAAACATCCTCTGACCCACTTTTTGTGATGATATTGACTACACCTGCAATAGCATCCGTGCCATATAATGTTGAGTGACTTCCTTTAAGGATTTCAATTCTTTCGATATTGTTGAGAGGCAATAGGCGTAAGTCGAAAGTACCCCCTGACCCGGATGGGTCATTTACAGCTAATCCATCAATCAATACAAGTGTATATTGTGCAGACGCTCCTTGCATATAGAGAATTTGTGGGTTGGCTGGTGAGCCAAATGAGTCATTCACACGAATGCCACTCTGTTGGTTGAGTAGTTGGCCTAAATTTCGGCTACCGTTTTGTTCTATCTCTTGCCGATCAATAACCAGTACCGGTTTCGTCGTTTCTCTTTGAGTGAGAGGTATTTTAGATGCCGTTATCACGATCTGATCTAATCGAAGTGAATCGCTCGTTGCTTGTTGTGTTGTCTGTGCATTTGCTACAGAGGCGCACAAAAAAGCCCCTATTAAGGTTATATATATCTTGCTCATAGGTTTCTATTATTTATGGTTAACCAATGAGCTCTCGATGAAAAAAGATGGGTAGGTTTGTGTATATATCAAAATGAAGATACATCAATCCATTCCCGGCCATTCCTCCGAAAGCCTGTGAATATGCAGCGTACAGGCAGGTCTTCTGACTTACTCATCATTAGTAGCCTTCCCATTCTAAAACAGAAACAGTGGCATAGAACACTAATGAACTTATTGAGCTTACAGCTACGGGGATAGTTCCGGATTTTCACCGGATTCCCTTTTCATCCTTATCTGATTAACAGACAGGAACCTGACGCTGAAAAATGATAGCCTATATTTGGTATTTATTCAAGTTTGAATGTATCTATTTTGAAATCCTGTAAAGGATCAACAGTGTTCAAACTCTGAAATTTTGCAAACAATTGATAAATCGAACTGTTCAATCGATATTACAGCTAACTTTTATCCAAAATATGATTGAATAATTCATGGATCTAATAGAAGAAGCCATCTCCATATTCAAATCCACACTGGCAAATGTGGATCCCAATCTATTTTTACCGGAGATCATTAAAATGGATTCCTCAACGTCTACTTTCAAAGTATATGGGGATGAATTCAATTTAAATAAGAACCAAAAAATCTATGTTTTAGGTAGTGGGAAAGCATCCCCCACCATGGCAGAAGCCGTTGAAAAGATATTCACTTCCAATATTCATGCCGGATTAATTATTGCTCCACCCCATTCAAATTCCAATTTGAATACAATTCAGATGCTGGAGGGAACTCACCCTATACCGGATGAAAAAAGTTTGGCAGCCACAAATAGATATTTAGAATTCATACAAACCATCCCTTCAGGTTCGTATGTTTTTAATCTAATATCCGGAGGATCGTCTGCCTTATTATGTAAACCGGTAAATCACATATCCATTCAAGACCTCCAAAAGGTCTTTCAGCTCCTTATACAATCCGGTGCTACCATACAGGAGGTCAATACAGTCAGAAAATCACTCTCTCAGGTTAAAGGTGGTCAGCTATTGGAACGTTTAAATCAGGTACAATTACTGGATATTATAATATCTGATGTTCCGGACGATGATTTGCGTTTTATTGGTAGTGGACCTACTGTAGCTCAAGAGATATCGTATATTCAATCCATTGCTGTTACTGAAAAATACAGCAGGTGGAATAAACTGCCCGAATCAGTCCGCTCACATCTTTTATCCAATGCATCAAATGAGGCTTCTGATTCAACACCGTACACTACTGCCGATTTCAAATCCCATTATTCATGGATTGTGTCGTCAGCTGTTAAAGTTGCAAAAGAGACCCGTTTAATAGCTCAAAATCGCGGGTATGAAGTCACTCTTTTTGAACCGGCCTGGACCGGTACCATTGAGGATTTTGAAGAATACATCTATCAACACACGATTCAACATGTAAATGATAAATCAATAAAAAGAGCATTGATTTTTTTTGGAGAGTGTACAGTTACAATCTCAGGAGATGGAAAAGGTGGGCGTAATCAAGAATTGGCATTACGTATGGCGAATCGGTTTAGCCAGACAGATAGATCCTTGGCTTTTCTGAGTGCCGGTACGGACGGTATCGATGGTCCAACCGATGTAGCCGGCGCCGTAATAAATGAAAAAACAAAGAATAAAGCTCAAGAGATGGGTATATATATCGATAAATATCTGAGTGAAAATAATAGTTATCATTTTTTTAAAAAATTTGGCAATCATATCATAACGGGTCCAACAGGTAATAATGTAATGGATATTCAAATTGTGTTATTAAATTAAACATTCGGTATTTTTTTAACCGAATAAACATCACCTACTGAAAAGAGATTCACTTTCTTAAGCCTGAATTTCTATTAGAATCAATGGTACAGTGTTTACTTTTAAACGAATTCAAAAAAGCAATTATGTATGTAGATCATCCCGCGTCGTTTACAGATTATTATGAGTTAACAATGGCTCAGGGATATTTTTTATCCGGAATTCATGAAAGAAAAGCCAGTTTTGATTACTTTTTCAGAAAAGTACCCTTTGAAGGCGGATATGTTATTTTTGCCGGACTCAAAGAGTTAATTGATACGATTAAACATCTACAATTCAGTGAAATTGAGATTGAATATCTTATTAAAGAAGGATTTTCAGAAGATTTCATAGCCTATCTCAGAAAATTTAAATTTCGCGGGGAAATATGGTCGGCAAGAGAGGGAGATATTGTTTTCCCAAATGAACCGATCATTCGTGTTGAAGGAAATTTATTGGAAACTCAGTTAATTGAGACTCTATTACTGAACATTTTAAATTTTCAATCACTGATAGCAACAAAAGCAGCTCGAATCAAATATGCGGCCGGCGAAAATTCAACTGTATTAGATTTCGGTTTACGCAGAGCTCAGGGTTTAGCGGGTATTCATGCGACAAGAGCTGCAATGATTGGGGGCTTTGACGGAACCTCAAATGTCTATTCGGCACAACGTTTCAATATTCGTGCCGGCGGAACAATGGCACATTCGTGGATTCAGGCTTTTGATGATGAATTAACAGCATTTAGAACCTATGCAGAACATTACCCTAATTCAACACACCTATTGGTGGATACCTATAATACACTTGAAAGCGGCATCCCTAATGCGATTATTGTTGCGAAGGAATTAAGGGATAAAGGGCTTGAATTGGCAGGTATACGATTGGATAGTGGTGATTTAGCTTACTTCTCAAAACAAGCCCGTAAAATGCTGGATGCTGAAGGTTTTAATCAAGTTAAAATAGCGGCATCAAACCAATTGGATGAGCGTGTCATAGCCAGTTTACGCTCACAAGATGCTCCTATCGATATATATGGTGTGGGTACACGACTTGTAACCGGTGACGAAACCCCGGCTTTAGACGGTGTTTATAAATTAGGATCCGTAAAAAACAGACCCACACTTAAGATTTCAGAAAATATTGAAAAAATAACCCTGCCCGGTAAGAAAAAGATCTATCGATACCTGAATGAAGATGGATCCTATTATGGAGATGCCATTCTTCTTAGTGACGAAAAAGAGATACAGATCATGCACCACCCTACTTTCCCGGCCAAAAAAAGTACGTTGACGGGAAGAGCTTTCAGAGAACTATTAATTAAGGTTATAAGTAATGGAGAAGAAGTAACTCAAATGCCTGATGTGCAATCAATTGTGAAATATAAAAAAGAACAATTTTCGAAATTACATCCGGAGTATAAACGTTTCGACAATCCACATATTTATAAAATTGGAATAAGCGGAAAGTTAATGGAAACCAGAGACCAATTGTTGGTCAGTTTAAAAAGTTAAAAACTCATGAAAGCACTATTAATCGTTGATGTACAAAATGATTTTTGTCAGGGTGGAAAACTTGCCGTACCGGATGGTGATGCTGTCGTATCTGTCATTAATTCTCTTTTAACTAATTTTGATGTCATTATACAGACACAGGATTGGCACCCATCAGACCACTCCTCGTTTGCTTCTAATCATAAAAATATGAAACCCTATGATCGTCTCGAATTTGATTATGGTGATCAAGTTCTATGGCCTGATCACTGTGTGCAGGGAAGCAAGGGCGCTGAGTTCCACCCATCGTTGAATACAAATAAAACACAAGTGATCATTCGAAAGGGATTCCGAAAGGATATCGATTCCTACTCTACTTTTTATGAGAATGATCAAACTACAACCACCGGTTTAACTGGATATCTTAAAGAACGAGGTATTAAAGAGATCTATACGACCGGATTAGCTACTGATTTCTGTGTTAAATGGTCTGTACTTGATGGGATTGATGAAGGGTTTACGATCTATTTGGTCCAGGATGCAGTACGGGGAATCGATTTACAAGGTTCTCTTCAGAGTGCCTATGATGAAATGAAAAAGAAAGGAGCTATTTTTGTCACATCTGATCAAATCCACAAATGAGGGAAGTCGAATCGTTTGATGCGATCATATTAGGAGCCGGATTATCCGGTTTATCGGTAGCAGATTCATTGACGGAACTTGGTTATGAATGTGCAATCATTGATGCCGGTTTTCCGGGCTCAGGAGCATCAGGAGCACCGATGATGTTGGCTAATCCGGCAACCGGAAGAAGAGCTCGAAAGATGTGGCGTGCTGAAAATTGTTTAGATGCTTTATTAAAATATCTAACCAAAATCGAAAAAAAGACAGGGAAAAAATGTTATAGCACAAATGGTGTACTACGTCCGGCCCCGACTGCCGAAATTGCGGAAGATTTCTACAGATCCCCTGAAAAATATGATTGGTTACCTGGATGGATTAAGTGGATTGATCCCCTGAAATTCAGTGAACAATTTCCCTATTTCAATACAGCTTTTGGTGGACTTTTTATTTCAAAAGGAATCACAGTCAAGGGAGAAGAGTATTGTAATTTAATGGTTCAGTATCTTGAATCAGAAAACTGTTACACTCTATTTGGTTCAAAACCAGAAATTATACAAAATGGGAAACAGTGGATTATTCAAATTGAGGGAGATATTCAATTGATTACCCCATTAGTTATCGATGCTACCGGATATCAACAGACTGTAAATAAAAATTGGTCATTTATACCTCTCCATCCTATTAAAGGTCAAACAGCGACACTACATTATGATCATAAAATTGGTTTTGAACACTCAATATCAAGCCTGGGCTACATAGCTTTTATGCCGGATGATCCCTATCAAATAACAGTAGGAAGTACGTACGAGCACAATTTCCAAGATCAGAAGCCGGATCAAAAAGGTCTCTCCTATTTAAAGGGAAAGCTTGAAAAAACATTACCGGGTTATTGGGAAAAAGCCAGTTCTATTGAACAGTGGGCCTCTGTTCGCGTCAGTGTACAGGATAAGTTACCGGTGATTGGAGAGCATCCAGAATTAAAAGGATTATTCATCATAGGTGCAATGGGATCAAAGGGCCTGATGATGAGCAGATTTGCTGCTGATAATCTAGCTCAATACATTTGTAATGGTATTCCGCTGGAACCCTCTATTTCACTGGAACGCTTTGTTTAATTCATTATCTCATCCGTTTTTTGATTCTCTATTTGTGATTTGATCTAATCTAATGATTGAATTTTTGACCTATCAACTTTTTTTTCTATTGTCTGTGGTTGAAAATATTATTTAAACATACAACTTCATGTCAGCCACTTTCTTAATTACTCTCACTGTCGTTAGTATCCTGCTACTGCTCGTCCTTATTATTTATTACAGGATGCAGGCTTTTATTGCACTTCTTGTCATAAGTATGATAGTGGCTATCGCAGGCGGAATACCTATTGATGAAATCATTGATACCATTAGGGAAGGTATGGGAGGCATCCTTGGTTACATTGCCATTGTCATTGGAATAGGAACCATGATTGGGGAGATATTAAGAGTTTCAGGGGGTGCCGGACAAATTGCCGGAACACTGATCAAAAGTTTTGGTGAAAAAAAAGCGCCTTGGGCACTAAGTTTGATCGGTTTAATTGTCGCTATACCTGTTTTCTTTGAAGTAGCACTTATCCTTTTTATACCCCTTGTTTATGACCTTACCAGACGAACTGGAAAATCAATTTTATCATATGGAATTCCACTTGCAGCGGGAATCGCAGTTGCACATGCATTCATCCCCCCTACTCCCGGTCCGGTTGCAGTTGCTGCCTTAATTGGAGCAGATTTAGGCTGGGTGATTCTATTTGGAATCATAGCCGGTATTCCGGCAGCCATAGCGGGTGGAATTTTTTATGGCCGCTATATTGGTGAAAAAATAAAAGTGAGTGTTCCGGAGCATATGATCCCCAAAACCGAAGAGGAGTTGGTGACAGATATAAAAAAAATTCCTGGCTTTGGGATATCGATCACAATTATCATTGTACCATTGGTATTAATTCTGATGAATACAGCATCGGGAGTACTCTTTTCTGAAGATTCTCAGGTATATCAATGGATGGCTTTCATAGGGCATCCTTTTACAGCATTAACAATCGCATCACTGTTAGCTTTCTATTTCCTTGGTACTCGACTTGGATTTACCCGTAATCAAGTGCAGGAGGTCGCTACACGCTCTATGCAACCCGTAGGCATGATCATTCTTCTGACCGGCGCTGGAGGCGTATTTGGGAGAGTCCTGGTTACAGCAGGTGTCGGTGATGTATTAGTGGATGTAATGGCATCCAGTAATCTTCCGGTAGTAATTTTTGCTTTTTTAGTCGCAACCGTCATACGAGTTGCACAGGGCTCAGCAACGGTTGCAATGGTTACATCTGCGGGTTTGATTGCCCCTATTATTGAAGTTGCAGGTTACTCTCCCCCGCTTATTGCATGTGTTGTTATTGCCATTGCTTGCGGTGCAACGGTTTTATCTCATGTGAATGATTCGGGATTCTGGCTTGTGAAAGAGTTTATGGGGTTAACAGAGAAACAGACGTTGATGTCCTGGACTGTTATGGAGACAATCATTGGAGTGACCGGAGTACTGATTGTAATGTTGATCAGTTTGTTTTTATAGAATAGAGGAGAAAAATGTACTATCGATTGTCAGAAGTGAGTGATAAGGAATTGGTAGCTACACCATCCTTCACACTGTAATATGTACCACTAGGTTTGGAGCTTTCATTTTTAGTTCATTAAACATCTTTATGCAGCCAAATCAGTGATTCTGCGGAGAGAGAGGGATTCGAACCCTCGGTACCTTTTTCAAGGTACACACGCTTTCCAGGCGAGCCCGTTCGACCGCTCCGGCATCTCTCCAAAAATGAATAGTAAAGATAGAGCTTTGCCCACCTACATTCAAAGATATTTAGAACAATTATATCTCAAGTAATCACAACGATTTTGTTATTCAATCAGTACAATTTTGTCAGACATTCAGACTTCGTGGAGTGAATCTAAATTGATTAGAATGGAACTTATCAATAATTAAATCGCTGTCTGGTAAACGCCTTAACTCTATCCCCATCTTGCCTTGCCGGACGAAACCGCCACTGCATCGCTGCTCTTAAAACTGCATCCATTAAACCGTATTCAACGTATTCAAGCTCTTCGTATGTACCATCATCATTGTATAATCTGATCTCCATAATGCTAACCTCTTCTACTTCCCCTGTTTCATCAACCAAAAAATTGACAATCATCTCCAATTTCCCTCGTATTTCAGCCGGCACTTCCTCCGGAGCAGATGCCTCAACAATACGTACGACGGTTGGTGGAATTTGAGGGTTACTAACAATCCTATTTTCATTGCCGGTGATTCCGGTTCCTAGCCCAGGTTCCAAATCGGGTAAGATGGGTAAATCTAAATCAAATTCGATCTCTATCTCTACCTCAATAATTTCATCATTGGGTACCGGAACCGGTAATTGAGGGCGGGGTGGTGCCGGTGGCGAAGATTCCTGTCGGGTAATTTCTATATCATCCAACAGAACGAATTCCTGTTCTTGAATTTCAAAATCCAGAACCGGTGTATATTCGAAATCAGGCCAAAGTCGAATAAAACCAATAAGAGAAACCTGAATCACAATAATGCATATCAGAATAAGATTCCTATATTCTTTATCCGGTAACCTTCTGTTTTTATTTTGTTCAGACAAAATTATATAAATGAATATGATCCGCAGATAAGTTTATATAACGGGGTTTTATATGAGATATTGATCTATTTTGGATAAACTAGCCAAATAATACAATGTACTGAACCCGTTACAATCTAAAACAATTAAAAAAGTACACAAACAACAAAAAGATCCTATTCACTGTTCAACGCATTTCGGATAAATCCGTCATTATTTTTTAATTTTTTCGTGGCTTCTTCTAAGTTTAAACCACCAATAGCCATAACAAGAGCAGTTTTCACATGAGTATTTGCTTTTTGTAACCATTCAGCTGCCTCATCATAATTTACGTCAGCTAACATCATTACGATTTTTTTCGCTCTCTCTTCCAGCTTTTTATTTGTCAGTTGCAGGTCAACCATTACATTTTCATAAACTTTCCCAAGCCGGATCATTGAGCCGGTTGAAAGCATATTTAAAATCATCTTCTGAGCAGTAGCACTTTTCATACGTGTACTCCCCATGATCACTTCAGGCCCAACCGGAACATCAATTAAAAAATCTACCTTTATGTCTACCTGATCCGCTGAAACTGTTGTAATCAAAATTGTTGGACAACCCAATTCTTTTGCCTTTTTTAAGGCTCCATGTACATAGGGCGTTCTCCCGCTTGCAGCTAAACCAACAATCACATCTTTTGACTTCACATCGATTCGTTCAAGTTCAGCTATACCATACTCTTCTCTGTCTTCAGCCCCTTCTTGTGCCACAAACATAGCTTTTTCACCTCCTGCTATATACCCTTTCACCAAATCCGGATCCGTCCCAAACGTTGGTGGACACTCAGCAGCATCTAAAACACCCAATCTGCCACTGGTACCTGCACCAAAATAGAGAAGTCTTCCCCCTATTTTTAACTGTTCAACGATAGTGTCAATTGCAGAGGCAATAACCTCTAGTCTCTTCTCGACAGAGAATGCAACCTTTTTATCTTCCTCATTGATAATTCTAACAATATCAATGGAATCTGAGATATCAATTGAGCGGCTCAAAGGATTTCTCTGCTCAGT
>Ga0222664_1000074_pt1 | contig 74392 bp, 70 predicted proteins | sample AntAcemetagen604_FD_181147 | JGI IMG/M metagenome (GOLD analysis project Ga0222664, IMG submission 181147) | Saline water microbial communities from Ace Lake, Antarctica - #604 | ecosystem: Environmental > Aquatic > Non-marine Saline and Alkaline > Saline | place: Antarctica: Ace Lake... | reverse complement strand
AGTAAAACAGGAATATTTTTTTCTTGAGCAGGCCTTATACTTGAAGGATGTAAAATTTTAGCTCCAAAATATGCTAACTCCGCAGCTTCATTAAATGAAATTTGCCTTATTGGCTTGGTTTGCTCAACAACTCTTGGGTCATTGTTGTGCATTCCGTCAATATCTGTCCAAATTTGAATTTCAGATGCATCTGAAGCAGCTCCAATTAATGAGGCTGAATAGTCACTTCCTCCTCTTCTTAAATTATCAATTTCACCATATACATTTCTACAGATATAACCCTGAGTAATAATAAGGTTTTTGTTTTTCAATCTTTTAATTTCATTTTGAAGGTTGTTTTTTATATAAAAATAATCTGGTTCACCATCCTTATCTGTTCTCATAAAATCTAACGCATTTAGAAAAGAAGCTTCCTTTCCAATACTTAAAAGATATTTATGAAAGATGGTTGTACTCATTAATTCACCTTGCGCCAAAATCGCTTTTTCCTCATTCCATGTAAACATGTCTAAAGTGAAATCGTGTAAATATTTAAAATGTGATTTAATTATTTTATAAACCTCTGCAGCACTTTCAGTGTTTTCACCAAACAATGTATTGATAAACTTTTGGTAATGCTTTTGCAATTCTCCAATGGCAATTTGAGCAGATTCTTTTTGATGACTGTGAAGTAAATCACAAATTTTCACCAATGCATCAGTACTTCCTGAAAGGGCAGATAAAACGACAATTTTGGGCTCTGAATTGCAAACAATATCTACCAAAGAAATCATTCGATTAGGATCTCCAACAGAAGTTCCTCCAAATTTTAAGACTTTCATTTAGGTTTATTTGGGCCGCAAAAGTAGCTATTAACACCACTTAATACTATTTTAGCATTCCAAAATACTTTGTACCCAAAAGCCTGATTTTTTCAATATTTTTGGCGCCTTATTCAAAAAGGATGATAACACTCCTCAAAAAGGAAATTTTTAGTTTTTTAAACTCACTTATTGGTTACATAGTAATGATTGTTTTCATTACCATTATTGGACTCTTTATGTGGGTTTTTCCTGGCGATTTTAATGTTTTTGATGCTGGTTATGCCAATATCGATACCCTTTTTATTTTAGCGCCTTGGGTTTTTATGTTTTTGGCCCCTGCAATTACTATGAAATCCTTTTCTGATGAATTAAAAACAGGAACAATTGAATTATTGCTAACCAAACCGCTTTCAGATTGGCAAATAATATTGGGGAAATATTTTGCAGGAGCCTTGCTAATTCTTTTAAGTTTAATTCCCACTTTTATTTATTACGTTTCGATTAAAGACCTTGCAATACCTATTGGAAATGTAGATACTGGGGCCATTTGGGGTTCTTATTTAGGTTTATTATTTCTATCATCAGGATTTGTGAGTATAGGTTTATTTGCTTCCTCAATTTCATCAAATCAAATTGTGTCATTTATAATAGGTGTGTTTTTATCTTTTATTATGTTTATTGGATTCGAGTCAATTGCAGCTTTAAATTTATTTGGGCCAATGGATTTGGTTATTACCAATTTAGGTATAAATGAGCACTACATTTCAATGAGCAGGGGGGTTTTAGATACTCGAGACATGATTTACTTCTTAAGTTTAATTTTCTTTTTTCTAGTATTAACCAAGTTTAGATTAAGTTCAAGAAAATGGTAGATAAAAAGAAATCAAACATTAATAAAAAAACAAATGATAGCTTAGTTTTAATAGGAACTCTATTGGCTATTTTCTTAGTAAATTTCATTGGGTTAAAAATTTTTAATAGAATTGACTTTACCTCAGAGAAAAGATATTCTCTTACAGATGCCACAACCAATCAATTAAAAAATCTTGATGATATTCTTTTTGTTAGAGTTTACCTAGAAGGTGAATTACCACCTGATTATAAGCGTTTGAGAGATGCTACAAAAGAGTTATTGGATGAATTTAGAGCGTACGCTCCAGGAAACATACAGTATGAATTTATAAATCCATCAGAAAGTCCCGATGAAAAAACTAGAATGGGGGTGTATCAAAACCTTACTAAGGATGGTTTGCAATACAATAATATTAAGTTTAAAGACGGAGATACTTACTCTGAAAAAATAATATTTCCCGGTGCGATTTTTTCCTTTCAAGGCAAAGAAGCACCTGTTCAATTATTAAAAAGTCAAGTTGGAGTTAATGAACAGGTTATGTTAAATAATTCAATTCAACAATTAGAATATGAGTTTTCATCGGCCATAAAAAAATTAACTCGGTATAAACCAAAAAATATAGGTTTTATAGTTGGCCATGGAGAGTTAGATGAATTAAGAACAGTAGATATTGCCAATACACTTGCGGACTTTTATACGATTGAAAGAATAAAAATAGGTGGCAGACTTGATGCATTAAAATTATTGGATGCAATAGTTATTGCCCAACCTGATAGTGCTTTTAACGAAAAGGACAAATTTGTTATTGACCAATTTATTATGAAGGGTGGAAAATCTGTATGGTTAGTTGAACCTGTACTTGCCTCAATGGATAGTTTAAAAACCAAACCAACAACTATGAGTGTTCCGCAGGATGTAAATCTTGCAGACATGCTTTTTAAATATGGGGTTAGACTAAATTCTGATTTAATTCAAGATTTACAATCGCTTCCTATACCAATAGTAACAGGTTATGTTGGAAACCAGCTAAAACAAGATTTTTTCCCATGGTTGTATTTTCCCATGATCATGCCAACTAGCAATCATCCAATTGTAAAAAATTTAGATGCTATAAAAACTGAGTTTATTTCTAGTATGGACACAATCAATAATAAAGGAGTTAAAAAAACAATTTTATTAGAAAGTTCACCTTATACAAAATTGGTAAGAACACCGGTAAGAATTAGCTTTAATATGCTTAGAGATGAACCAGATAGAAGACAATTTTCTAAAGGCCCACAGCCTGTTGCTGTTTTATTAGAAGGTAAATTTCCCTCTAATTTCAAAAACAGAATTCCTACACAAATAACCAATAATCCTGAAATTGCATTTAAAGAAGAAAGCACTGAAAATAAAATGGTTGTTATAAGCGATGGTGATATTATTAAAAATGATTATAAAGCCTCAACAGACCAGTTTTCGGCACTTGGTTATGATAAATATACCAATAGGGTTTATGGCAATAAAGACTTTTTACTCAATACATTTAATTATTTGTTAGACGATTCAGGATTAATTGATTCTAGAGCTAAAGAATTTAAAATAAGATTACTACATCCCGAAAAGAGTAAAACTGAAAAAGAAAGGTATCAAGTTATTAATACTGTTATTCCAGTAATTTTAATTATAATTTTAGGTCTAATCCAATTTATTTCTAGAAAGCGCAAATACGGCAAAATAAAAAAAGCAGCATGAAAAAAATTGTAGGAATAACGTTAACTTTAGTTCTATTAATTGGTGTTGCTTTATATGTAAGCAACAACGAATCAAACTCTACAATTAGCGGCGAGTTAAGCAATTTTGCAGTTGAAGATACAGCATCAATTACAAAAATATTTTTAGCAGATAAAAACAACCAGGCCATAACCTTAGATAAAACTCAAAATGGTTGGATGGTTAATGGAACTTTTCCTGCAAGAAAAGACATTATGCAAGTGCTTCTTGAAACCATAAAAAAAATTAAGGTACGGTCTCCAGTAAGCAAATCTTCTTTTGAAAATATTGTTAAAGGAATTGCCTCAAACTCAGTAAAAGTTGAGATTTATCAAGGGGGAGAAATGCCTTCTAAAGTTTATTATGTTGGTGGCCCAAACCAAGACCATTCTGGTACATATATGCTTTTAGAAGACTCTAAAGTTCCTTTTATTATGCATATCGAAGGTTTTAGAGGATATATTACCCCAAGATATTTTACAAATATTAACGAATGGAGATCAAGTGCTGTTTTTGCTTTAAAACCAGGACAAATTGAAAGCATTAAACTTGAATTCCCCAAAGACCCATCTAAATCTTGGAAAATTTCGAAAACTGAAGAAAATAATTTAGGTTTTCAAATAAATTATTTATCAAATGGTAATAGTTTCCAATCTTTAGATACAGGTTATTTAGCAAGATATATTAAACGATATGAGATGGTTTATTTTGAAGGAATTGAAGAAACCAAAAGCGAAAATTATATTGATTCTATAAAAACAAGTATTCCCGAACAAATATATTCTGTAACTGATATAAAAGGAAATACCAATGAAATAAAGGTATTTCTAAAACCTGCCCACAAAGGTGCCCAAGATTACGACGGCAAATCAATTGATTATGATTTGGACAGGCAATATGGATTACTTAACGATAAAGATTTTGTTGTTATTCAATACGTAATTTTCGATCCTTTGAAAAAGTCTCCTGAAGATTTTTTTAAAATGGGGATTTAATTTTGTAGAGAATTTGTTGAAAAGTAGGCTTAAAAATGAGCCAATTGTCGGAATCTATGCAGGCAAATAGGATATATTTGCCTTATAAGAAAGACAAACTCTATATAAATGAAATTTATTGTTTCTAGCTCAGGCTTACTAAAAGAACTTCAATCAATAGCTGGTGTTTTAAATACAAATAACACGTTACCAATATTAGATTACTTCTTGTTTAAAATCGAAGAAGGTGGTTTATCAATTTCTGCTTCAGACCTTGAAACAACCATGACAACAACCATCAAACCTGAAAAAGCAGATAAAGATGGAAGCGTTGCTATACCTGCACGACTTTTATTAGATACACTTAAAACTTTTGCAGACCAACCTCTAAACTTTGATGTTGATGATAAAAATTTCGGTATAGAAATTTCATCTGATAACGGGAAGTACAAACTAGCTGGTCAAAATGGCGAAGAATTCCCAAAAACACCAGAATTAGATAATCCTTCAGCTATTGAAATTGAATCTGGTATTTTACACAATGCCATTATTAAAACTTTGTTTGCCTCAGGAAACGACGAGTTACGCCCAGTAATGAGCGGTGTTTTCTTTGAAATAGGAAAAGACAAAACTAATTTTGTTGCTACAGATGCTCACAAATTGGTAAGATATAGTAGGTCTGATATTAAAGCAACCAAGCCTGCTAATTTCATTATGCCTAAAAAACCTTTAAACCTTTTAAAGAATATTTTAGCAAGCATAAATTCAGAAGTTACTATTAAATATACAGGAACAAATGCCCATTTCTCTATTGAGAATATCAATTTGGTTTGTAGATTAATTGATGGGAAATATCCTAATTACGAAGCTGTTATTCCAAAAGAAAATCCAAACAAATTAACAATTGATCGGTTAGCGTTTTTAAATTCTATCAAGCGTATTTCAATTTTCTCAAATAAAACAACTCACCAAGTAAGGTTTAAAATTGCTGGTAGTGAGTTAAATATTTCAGCCGAAGATTTAGATTTTAGTAATGAGGCAAACGAAAGATTAACTTGCAACTATGCAGGTGATGATATTGAAATTGGTTTTAACTCGAGGTTTGTTTTAGAAATGCTAAATAACCTTCAAACCGACCAAGTGAATTTAGAAATGAGTGCTCCAAACAGAGCGGGTTTATTACTTCCAGCTGAAAATGATTCAAATGAAGACTTATTAATGTTGGTAATGCCTGTTATGTTAAATACATAAAAAACAATTTATTGAATTTAAAAGGCGGGTTACAAATATGTAATCCGCCTTTTTTTATGCCATGCAAAAGATAAAAATCCCATACCTTATTAATATAAATGTGTTATTTCGTTCTAAATATTTACTCGAAAAATGCTTTACGCCTGCATAAATAAGAAATCAACAGATGAAGTTGATTGCCACATTAAAAACACCTTTTTACCATTTGAAATTCATTTATTAAGAGAAGTACTACAATTTTGAAAAATATAATCAGTTACAAGAATATTTCAAAAGTTGCTCTTCCTATTATAATAAGTGGGCTATCCATCAATATTGTAAATATTACAGATACAATTTTCCTTAGCAATTTAAGTGAGGTAGCACTAGGGGCTGCAGGAAATGCAGGAATTTTGTACTACACTTTTGTACTTATTGGTGCAGGGTTTGCCGTAGGCTCTCAAATAATTATTGGTAGAAGAAATGGAGAAAAAAATTTCCATAAAATAGGAAGTTTGGTTTTACAAACGGGCTATTTCATGTTAGCCATGTCTATTATATTTTTTTTCCTTTTAAGGTTCGGAGGACCTTTTTTTCTGAAAAATTTAGTTACATCAGAAGAGGTTTATGTTTTAATAAACGAATATTTATTTCATCGATCTTGGGGTATATTTTTCACCCTTATAACCCTCGTATTTATTAGCTTTTATGTTGGTACTACAAAAACTAAAGTCCTAAGTTGGATAACTCCAATTTCTGCCTTAATAAATATTGTACTTGATTATGGGTTAATATTCGGACATTTTGGGCTACCAGCTATGGGGGTTAAAGGCGCAGCAATAGCCTCAAATATTGCAGAAATAATTGGCGTTTCTATTTTTCTTTATTATACATTAAACCTAAAATCTAAATCAAAGTATTTATTATTTATGCCTGAAATGCCTGATTTTAAAAAAATCGGACGCATTCTTTTTACCGCAGGGCCAATTATGGTTCAAAACTTCATCACGTTAGCTTCTTGGTTTGTGTTTTTTACTTTAATTGAAAATTTAGGAGAAAGTCAATTAGCTGTTTCTCATATTATTAGAAGTATTTACATGTTAATAATGATTCCAGTTTTTGGTTTTGCTGATGCAACAAATACATTAACGAGTAATTTATTGGGTAAAAATCAAGCTGATAAAGTTTTTAATTTGGTTTTTAGGGTGATTATAATTTCAGTTTTAGCAAACCTCATTACCATGCCTTTGGTATACTTAAATAAAGATTTCGTTTTAGGAATTTACACTCAAAATCCTGAAATATTATCGCTTACAGAACCTGTACTGCTTATTATATCCTTTGCCATATTTGTTTTTTCAGTTGGTATAATTTTATACCGAGCAATAGCAGGTACAGGAAAAACATTAGTTGCCTTTTGGATTGAATTTGTAACCTTAGTTATCTATTTAATTTACGTTGTTTATTTTACTAAAATCAATCCATCTAGCTTAAGTGTGGTTTGGAGTTCTGAATTTGTATATTTTGGATTTATGTCCATCATTGGTTTTTTATATTTAAAGTATGGAAATTGGAAAACCTCAAAAATTTAATTTATGAGAATACTATTTTACGGAACACCAGATTTTGCAGTAGCTACACTCAATGCGCTTGTTAAGGAGGGGAAAAATGTAATCGGCATAGTAACAGCTCCAGATAAGCCTGCAGGAAGAGGTTATAAAATTCAAAAATCTGCAGTTAAAATATTTGCTGAAGAAAATAATTTACCTGTTTATCAACCTACAAATTTAAAGAGTTCGGAGTTTTCAAAACTGTTAAATGAAATAAAACCAGATTTACAAATTGTTGTAGCCTTCAGAATGATGCCTGAAGTTGTATGGAGTTTCCCTAAACAAGGAACCTTTAATTTACATGCATCTTTACTTCCAAATTACAGAGGTGCTGCGCCAATAAACTGGGCAATAATAAATGGTGAAACCAAAACCGGGGTAACGACATTTTTTCTTTCCCATGAAATTGATACCGGAAATGTAATTGCCCAAAAAGAAATTGAAATAAAACAAAACCATACAGTCGGTGAATTGCATGATATCCTAATGATTATTGGTAGTCAATTAGTAGTAGAAACAGTGAATCAAATAGAAAAAAATCAAATATTTATCACTTCACAAAATGAGTTAATAGCAAAAGGTGGAAAGCTTTCACATGCGCCTAAACTCAATAAATCTTTGTGTAAATTAGATTTGCTAGATGATATTAAAAATATTCACAATAAAATTAGGGGCCTCTCCCCCTACCCTGGAAGTTTCATTATGATTAAAATGGGTGGTATTGAAAAGATGTTAAAACTTTTTAAAACTGAAATATTAAACCAAAACACAAACTCTGAAATTAAATTTCAAATAAATGAAGGTGATTTATTTTTACAATTAAAAACTGGCACTCTGAAGGTTATTGAATTGCAGTTGGAAGGAAAAAAAAGAATGAAAGCTCAAGATTTTATTAAAGGTTTTAACCTTGAGCAGTGGAATCCATAAAATAAAAGATGATGAAATTTTTTTCTTTCGTAATATTTCTTTTTTGCATAACACCTTTTGGTTTTTGTCAAAATTTTGATTGGAATGAACCTTTGAATAAAGTTTATCATTTAGATAAAATGCAACCGGGTGAATTCGAAAACATCAAAGTTGAAAAGCTTTGCTCACAAGAAGAAACTACCAGTTTTTTAATTTGGGTGAGTGATACAGTAAAACCTCATTTTCACAAAAAGCATAATGAAACCTTATATTTTATAGAAGGAGAAGGAATTTTTTATGTAGGTAGCAAAAAACATGAAATTAAGTCTGGAGATTACATTACCATTCCAAAAAATGTTGTTCATTCATTTAAAACCACCTCAAAATCACCAATAAAGGCTATTTCAGTGCAGGCACCAGAGTTTTTTGGAGAAGATAGATTCTGGATTGAATGATTCAAAGTCGTGCAAAACCCTTGTAAACACTCAATTTTATTGGTTTTTATTAACAATTGACCTGTTTTATTAACATTTCAGGCACAAAATTGCTGAAACCCTTGTATAGTAAGACTTATCTCATATATTTGGTCAAAATCTATTGTCAAACTTTAAAACATTTAAAAAATGAACAAGGCAGAATTAATCGATTCTATGGCTGAAGGAGCCGGATTATCAAAAGCTGATGCAAAAAAAGCATTGGATTCTTTTATCTCTTCAACAACTTCAACTTTAAAAGGTGGTGGAAGAGTTTCTCTAGTTGGATTTGGTTCTTTCGGTGTATCTGAAAGATCAGCAAGAACTGGTAGAAATCCTCAAACAGGAAAAGAAATTCAAATACCAGCTAAAAAAGTTGTAAAATTTAAAGCTGGAGCTGAGTTAGCAGGATCTGTTAACTAAAATTTTCAACCTAAAAATTAAAGGCCCTTGCATTAAAAATGTAAGGGCTTTTTTTTTGATTTATCAGTAAATTAGGTTTTGATAATGAAAACAGTAAATTTGAAGTAAATCAAAACAAAACTGATATGGGAAAAGGAGATCAAAAGACGAAAAAGGGAAAACGCTTTAGAAGTTCTTATGGTAAAACAAGGCAAAAAGTAAAGGATTCATTTTCTGTTCCTGAAACAAAAACGAAAAAGACAACCAAAGTAGCAACTACTGAAGAGGCGACTCCAAAAGAAACAGAAAAAAAAGTAGTAAAAAAAGCAGCAGCCAAAAAGCCCGCAGCTAAAAAAACAGCAGCTAAAAAAACCGTAAAAAAGGAAACCGCGAAAAAATAGTTTCGCTTTTTTCTTTACAATATTAAAATCCCCTTTTAAAGGGGATTTTTTTTATCCCATAATCTATATTTTATTAGTAAACCCTCATTATTTAAATCCTTTACCTCAGAATAATTATTAAGAACCAATAACGATTTTGCTTCCTTTGAGATAGTTTGTTTAGGGTATTTTTTTTCTAAATAATGTACCATTTTTAAAGCCATAAAGGCATTTAACCATTTAAAAAACCTTTTCGAAAAGCTTTCTAAAGTTTTGGTATTTTTAGTTACCTCAACAAAACCAATCCAAAGGTTTTCTTGCTCAAAAAAGTGATAAATTTCAGAAACATTTACTTTTAAAAATTCCTTAAAATTAGCTAAGCTTAAACCAAAGAACTTTTCTTGATTTTGAAATAGATTTTTTAAAACTTTAAAAATTTCCAAATTGTAAGTTTCAAATTCACTTACTTGATTGTTTAGGTAATCTCCAACAGCTTTTCCTGTGCCAAATGGAACTCTAAATGATTCTCGAGGTGAAGGAAAAACATTTGCATTAAAAATTTCTCCAAAGTTCCCTTCGGGAATAATTTTTTGTAGAAAATAAAAGTCCTCCCCGGCTTTTCTTTTATTCATTCCACCGCATGCCTGATAAGTTTTACTTCTCACTACCATTGAGGAGCCGATTGTATGAAATGCGAAAGGATGCTTAGCTAATTTTAATGCCTGTATATAATATCTTAAATGTAGCTCATATTCTACTATGGCATTTCTTGCCCTTGAATTTACATCTAAATTTTCGAAAGGATGCTCAAAATGAACTCCTGCCGCTTGAATATTTAAGTTTGATTTAAAGTAGTTTTCAATTGCTACTAAATAATTTGGCGACACTTCGCTATCTGCATCAAAACAAATTATTACACCTTGTTGATTTTCTATTTGTTCGAATCTTCTTACGGCCTCATCCATTAAAATTTTGCGAGCCAAACCTACACCAGCATGTTTTTTTGGCAACTCAAAATCTTCAAGCAAAAAAACATTTTGAGGATTATTTATGGAATTTAAAAATCTTTTGGTTTCATCAATACATTTTTGGTTGAGTTCGGTAACCTCCTCTGATGCAGATTCTGATTGGTTTATCAAAATAATAACCTCAAAACTGCAATTGGGTGCTTCGCAGTCTAAAATACTTTTTACTGATTTTTGTAGGTTAGGCTCGGCAAATGCTGGAATTGTAACAATTAATTGAAGGTCTTTTTTTGGGGCACTTTCAATAAGCGTTTTTCCAAATCCAAAGCGTTTTAAGTAGAAGTTTCCTAAGTTTATGGCATCAACCGACCTAATCTCCAATTTTCATTATTTTTTTTGTAAAATATTCTATCATGTAACCTATTAGGTCTTCCTTGCCAAAATTCAAAATAATTTGGTTTTACCAAAAAACCTCCCCAATACGGCGGTCTAGGCACATCTTTTCCTTCAAATTTATTTTTGAAATCTTCAAACCTTTTCGCCAACTCCTCTCTATCATTAATTACTTCACTTTGTAAAGATGCCCAAGCTCCAATTTTACTATCTCTAGGCCTTGCATCAAAGTATTTATCAGAACCTTCAGCGGAAAACTTCTCAACCGAACCATCAATTCTTACTTGCCTTTCTACTTCACCCCAGAAAAAATTCAAAGCTATTTGCGGGTTTTCTATTAATTCTTTTCCTTTTTTACTTTCATAATTGGTATAAAAAACCAATCCTTCTTTGTAAATTCCTCTTAAATAAACAACTCTAGAGCTTGGCACACCCTCTTTATTCGCAGTAGAAATCACCATTGCATAAGGGTCAAGAATTTGTGAATTTATTGCCTCCTCTATCCAAACTCCTAATTGTTCGTAGGGGTTTTTATCCACAGCGCTTTCATCTAATACCTTTTGGGCAAAATCTCTTCTTACTTCATTAATGTAATTATTAACTTCTTCAAATGCCATTTTAATTCTTTACAGAATTACAAATTAAGCATCAAAATTGTTTTCATTTTAAATTAATTGACATTTATCCTAAATAACCTCAACATATCGGCTATTTTAGTGGGCTAATAATTTATTTCATGCAAAATTTTGAGCCCAAACTTCTATATCAAACTGATAAACAATGGGTAGATACTGTTTTAAGTAATTTTAATTTATTTCTTCAAGACCATGCCGATTGCGAAAGAAAAGCATCGTCTATGGCCATGAGTTTTGTGGCAAAATGCCCAGATAAGTTAGAGATAATTCCAGATTTAATAGAAACTGCCTTAGAGGAATTGGTTCATTTTAAAATGGTTTATGAAATAATGGAAAAAAGAGGCGTTGGCCTACCTAAAGAGATGGAAAAAGATCCATACATAAATGAGTTGATGAGACACATTAGATCAAAGGGCGACCCCCGTTTGATGGATAGAATGATATTGGCTTCCATTGTTGAAATGAGAGGTGCCGAAAGATTTAAAATGGTTGCCGAAAATTTAATTGATGATGAGCTAAAAAAGTTTTACACCACATTGTATAAAAGCGAGGAGAAACATGGAGATATTTTTTTAAACTTAGCTTCAAAATATTGGCCAAAGGAAACTGTAATTGAAAGGTTTAAAGAATTGCTAATTGTGGAAGCTGAAATTTGCAAAGAACTTCCTTTTAGAGCGGCTTTGCATTAAAATTAGAAAATGAATAAAGACTTTTTTAACCGTATAGCATTTCAAAAAGGCGAAATAACCGCAGGTAAACTGCTTATTTCAGAGCCCTTTATGTTTGACCCAAACTTTAAACGAGCTGTAATTTTTATTACTGAACACAACGAAAAAGGAAGTGTTGGTTTTATTTTAAATAAACCAACAGGTCAAAAACTAAGTGATGTTTTACCTGATGTTGAAATTGGAGATTTTGACCTTTTTTCTGGCGGCCCTGTTGGAAACGATATGCTATTTTTCTTGCATAATTTAGGTGATACTATTCCGGGAGGTAATAAGGTAACAGAGAATATTTATTGGGGTGGCGATTTTGAAGTATTGCAAAATGAAATAAGCTTAGGTAGGGTAACTGAAGATAATGTTAGGTTTTTTATGGGTTATTCAGGTTGGGCTCCAAAACAGTTAAATCAAGAAATAAAAGAAAACTCTTGGCTATTAGCAAAACTAAAAGACGATTTGGTGATGCGTGGGAAAAGTAAAACTTTTTGGAAATCTGCTTTATCTGGTTTAGGCCAAGATTATAAGGTAATGGCTAATTTTCCTGAAGATCCATCAAAGAATTAAGCAGCATTTTATTTAAAGTTTCATTAAGTAGCTTGGAGGTTTTGTTAAAATACCTTTTGTTGCGGTAAGCTCGTGCCCAGGAAACTCCCTGTATAACATTTGTAAAAAACACCTCATCCGCTTGAAATAATATATCAGGATTTATTGCGCCTTCTTTTAATGTTAACCCAAGATATTTTGCTAAACCAATAATTTGCTTCCGCATTACGCCATCTAAACAACCTTGTTTTAGAGAAGGCGTAATAATACTATCTCCTAAAACTAAAAAAACATTACTTGAAATTCCCTCAGCAATGCCTCCTTTTTCATTTAATATCAAGCACTCCTCTACCCTTTTTCTATTTTTAAACAACCCTGCTTTTACATACAATAAGGCATTCGCCGATTTTATGTTTGCTAACGGATTAATTGGCTTTAAAATATCTTGATAAATATCTAAGAGCATTCCCTCATTGCCAAAAGGAAAAAAATTTGAGGCAAATGATTCTACTTCTGCCAACCAACCGAAATTGTTATTTGTAGGGGCATAAAACCCGCCTTCTTTTCTCCAGAAATGCAATCTTAACCTTCCGCCTTTAGTAATATTATTAATTGAAATTAAATGATTTAAATGCTGAAGTAATTCTTTTTTACTAAAATGAGGTGAATCAAACTCTAAAACGGAAAAGCCCTTTTGTAGGCGGTTAAAATGGTCATTAAAAAAACAAACTTTTCCTTCAACTATTCTAATTGTTTCAAACAAGCCATCGCCATATTTAAAAGATCTATTTCTTGAATTCAGAGGAATTTTTCCTGCTTCAACAATTTCTCCGTTATATGAATTATAATACCCTGACAAACCTAAAAAACCTGATTAAAAAAGTTTACAATTAAATTAGGTTCCAAAATTAAGGTAAATACCACTCCAAAAATCGCCCCTACATAATGTGCGTCATGTGCAATATGATCGTTTGAGTTTTTTGAAGAGTATATTTCGTAGGCTAAATAAAGTAACCCAAAAATCCAAGCTGGTATTCCTATCGGAATAAATAACAACCTTAATTTAGTCATTGGCATAAACATTATAGATGAAAATAAAATTGCTGATACCGCACCAGATGCACCAACGGCATTATAAGAAGGATTGTTTTGATGTTTTTGAATTGCTGGTAATGCCGAAAACAAGACACCTCCTAAATAAAGCATAACGAAAAAAAGTAATCCTTTTACACCAAAAAATGTAATAAAAAGCTGCTCTACTGTAGGTCCAAAATTCCACAAAACAAACATATTAACAAAAAGATGCATGAAATCGGCATGTATTAGAGCATGTGTTGCAACCCTAAACCATTGTTTATTGTGAACCATTGAATAAGGATTCAACTCAAACCTGTATAGCAACTCCCTTTTATTAAAAGCCATTAAAGAAAGAATTACAGTGGCTACAATAATTAATAAAGTTAAGCTCATGCTGCAAATGTAATTTTAAGAATTATTGATTTAAGAAAAATCATAATACTAATTAGTTTGAGCAAAAGCAATTTCTTATTAGCTTTACAAAAATTAAAGTCATGAAAAAAGTATTCGGAATTTTATTAATTACATTATTTTCTTTAAGTATTTCCACTACCTACGCAATGGACTACAAAACCACCTTAGGTATTGAAGTGCCTGAGGGTGACGATAAAAAGAAAAAGAAAAAAGGTGAAACTCCTAAAGTAGAAACTAAGGCTTGCACGCCTCAAGCTGGAAAATCTTGCTGCTCTCATGGAGCAACCAAACCTGCTCCAGCACCAAAAAAAGAATTATAATGTTAAAAGCCTCGCAAAAGCGGGGCTTTTTTTTTTACTTTTTTATTTAATATTTGAAAACTTTTTTATTTCAAAAAGGTTGATTTTAACAAGTAAATTCAAACATGAATTTTCTTTAAAGTTAAATTTGCCAAATGCATCAAAAATCTTCAGGTTTTTCAAGATTTAGGGAGGCTATTACGCCCAACTTTATGAAACCATATGCTAAAATTTGGCGGGAAGAAGGTTTCAAGGTGCTTATTAAAAAAGCAGGTTGGAAAATAGTAGCATTTATTATTCTCTTTTATTTGATAAGAGATAGCCTCATCTACATCCTTATCCCTTACTTAATTGCCAAAGGAATTTTTCAATAATCTAATTATTTATTTGCATAAATAATAGAATAAACCTTAATTTTAGCCATTAAAAAATTTCACTTTTTATGGCAGAACTCATTAAAATTTACCCCGAAAATCCAAACCAAAAAGAAATTAGGAAAGTTGTAGAATGCTTAAAAAACGGCTGTATTATAATTTACCCAACAGATACAGTTTATGGTTTAGGTTGCGATTTAAAAAATGCCAAAGCTGTAGAAAAACTAGCCCGTATTAAAGGAGTAAAATCTGCAAAAGCCAATTTCTCACTAATCTGTTACGATTTAAGTCATATTAGTGATTATGCTAAAATTGACAACTCGACTTTTAAATTAATGAAAAAAGCTTTGCCCGGTCCTTTTACATTTATTTTAGAAGCTAGTAGTAACATTCCAAAAATGTTTAATGGTAGAAAAAAGGAAATAGGTATTAGAATTCCCAATAACAATATTGCAAGAGAAATTGTAAGAGAATTAGGAAATCCACTCGTGAATACCTCTACTTATGATGATGATGAAATTATTGAATATACTACTGACCCTGAACTCATAAAAGAAAAATATGATGATTTGGTTGACATCGTTATTGACGGTGGTATAGGAAATAACGAAGCTTCTACAGTTGTAAACTGTTTAACCGAAGAACCAGAAGTTATAAGACAAGGCTTAGGAGATATTTACCAATACTTGTAAACAACTTTTTCTTTTATTAAAAGTTCGAGATTTTTTTCGTCCTATTTTAGCTTGCTAAAATCGAACTCATTTGGCGCTGAATTACATTTTTGTTGGCTTTTTTATTTTGGCTTTTGTAGTTGCTGTTTTACGCACAATTGGCTATTATTTTAGAGATTTTTTTCAAGAAACAGTTCACATAACCTTTACTGAGGTTGATTTAAACGTTTTCCCAAATATGGTACAGGCCACTTTTGATATGGCCGAGACCTCTTTAAGTATTGTTATTTACTTAATTGGAGTAATGACTTTATGGTTGGGAATTATGAAAATTGGAGAAAAAGCAGGAGCAATTGAAAAACTTTCGAAATGGGTTTCGCCATTTTTTCAAAAATTATTTCCAGATATTCCCAAAAACCACCCTGCATCAGGTTCAATTATTATGAATTTTTCGGCAAACATGCTTGGTTTAGATAATGCCGCAACACCACTTGGGTTAAAAGCCATGGAGGAGTTACAAAGCATAAACAAAACAAAAGATACAGCAAGCAATGCCCAAATAATGTTTTTGGTTTTAAACACTTCGGGTTTAACCTTAATTCCTATTAGTGTTTTGGCCTTAAGAGGTGCAGCTGGATCAGCAAATCCCTCAGATGTTTTTATACCAATATTATTGGCAACCTTTTTTGCCACTTTAGGTGGACTTTTAGTTACCTCTTTATATCAAAAAATAAACTTATTCGATAAAACAATTTTGAAATGGCTTGGCTCACTAACTGCTATCATTATTGGATTTATATATTTTTTAATGCAACTACCACAAGCTGAAGTAGAAAACATTTCACGGTTTTCAGGAAATTTTGTGCTCTTTTCAGTAATTATAGCCTTTTTGGTTTTGGGGTTAAAACGAAAAATAAACATTTACGAAAGTTTTATTGAAGGAGCAAAAGATGGTTTTCAAGTAGGTGTGAAAATAATTCCATATTTGGTTGCTATGCTTGTGGCAATCGGAGTATTTAGAGCTTCGGGTGCATTAGAAATACTTACAGGTGGTATAAAATTTTTGGTGAGTGGATTAGGCTTTGGCACAGGTTTTATTGATGCTTTGCCAACTGCCTTTATGAAACCCTTAAGTGGCTCAGGTGCCCGCGCAATGATGGTTGAAACTATGGATACTTATGGTGCAGATTCTTTTACAGGAAGGCTTTCAGCAATTTTTCAGGGTTCTACTGAAACAACATTTTATACAATTGCTGTTTATTATGGAGCTATAAATATTAAAAAAACCCGATATACCGCCACTGCAGGTTTAATAGCTGATGGAATTGGAATTATTTCGGCAATTTTTATTGCTTATCTTTTTTTCAATTAACCGCTATTCAGCTGGTTACAAAGTTTATTTAGATTTTTTTGAAATTAGATTTTTTGATTCAACCAATCTTGCTACTTTTGCGATGGGTAAGTCTTGTACGGCCAGCTCCTAAAGAACTCCCCCAGGTCAGGAATGAAGCAAGGGTATTTGGTTGTAGCGGCGCGATGCAAGTAGCTTACCCATTTTTTATTATATAAGGTTAATTTTTTACTTTTAACCGCAACTTTTTCAAATGAAAAAATATCTTGCGATAGTTGCTTTCCTTATTTTTACCACAACACAACTTGCTGCCCAAAAAAAACTAATTAAACTCAAAAGTTTTATGGTGGGCTCATTTAATAGCCAAGAACAGGCTGAGCAAGATACCAACTACTATAACATTTCCTTACACATGTATGAAATTTGGCCAAACCAATCTTCAGAAGATGAGTTTTGGCTTTACGTAGAGCAAGCAGTTTCTAAAATTCAAGATAGGCCATACAGACAAAGAATATATCATGTTTTTGGGGTCGATAAAAATAAGTTCAAAAGCGAAATCTATGAAATTTCGAATTCAAAAGATTGGATATTGGCTTGGCAAGCCCCAACTAAGTTTGAGTCTTTAAAAAAATCTGAAATTTCATTATTAGAAGGCTGTGGTGTGAATTTAAATTACTCAAAAAGAGCATTTAAGGGTGAAACAAATAAAGAGAATTGTTTCAATAATTTTAGGGGTGCAAGCTATGCAACCTCAGAAGTTACCATTTTAAAAAGTAGTTTAAAATCTTGGGATAGAGGCTACAACAGAGATAACATTCAAATTTGGGGCGCTGAAAATGGTCCATATGTATTTAATAAAATAAAGCCGTGAAAAAACCATTCATTATCGGAATCTCGGGAGGAAGTGGTTCTGGAAAAACTACCTTTATTAGTCAACTTAAAAATAAAGTTGGACCCGAAAACATAGCAATTGTTTCGCAAGACAATTATTACCTTCCCAAGGAAAAACAGAAAAAGGATAAAAAAGGAAAAATCAATTTTGATTTGCCAACTGCAATCGATAGGCAGCATTTTTTTAAAGACATGCAGTGTTTGATGAATAACTTACCTATTCATCACAAAGAATATACTTTTAACAACAGCCATAAAAAGCCTGAAATTTTAGAAATTTCACCAAAACCAATTTTGGTTATGGAGGGTCTTTTCATTTTTCATTTCATGGAAATTTGGGAACTTTTAGATTTAACTGTTTTTTTATATGCTGATGACCGCAACAAATTAATTAGAAGATTAAAAAGAGACTCTGAGGAAAGAGGTTATCCTGAAAAAGAAATAAGGTACCAATGGAAAAACCACGTTAAACCATGCTACCAAAAATATTTAAAACCTTACAGAGGCGAAGCTGATATTGTAATAAACAACAACAGACATTTTGATGCAGGATTAGAAGTGTTAATGTCTCATTTAAAAAACATTTTAGTAGTTAAAAACTCTTTAACCTTAGTTTAATTTTTGAGCACGTTTAAATCCTTATAAGCATACCTTTGAAAAAAAATAATATGAAATTTTTTATAGATACAGCAAACCTTAAAGAAATTATTGAAGCCAATGATTTAGGCGTTTTAGATGGTGTTACTACAAATCCATCTTTAATGGCAAAAGAAGGTATTACAGGCCATGATAACATCATGAAACACTACGTTGATATTTGCAATATAGTTGATGGTCCAGTTAGCGCAGAAGTAATTGCAACCGATTTTGATGGCATGGTGCGCGAAGGTGAAGCCTTAGCAGAATTACACGAAAATATTGTTGTAAAAATACCAATGACTAAAGATGGAGTTAAAGCTTTAAAATATTTCTCAGAAAGAGACATTAGAACAAACTGCACTTTAATTTTTTCTGCTGGTCAAGCGCTTTTAGCGGCAAAAGCTGGTGCAAGTTATGTTTCGCCTTTTGTTGGAAGACTTGATGATATTTCTACAGATGGAATTGATTTAATTGATCAAATTAGGGCTATTTATGATAACTACTTTTTTGATACTGAAATTTTAGCTGCCTCTGTAAGACATCCTATGCATATTATACAATGTGCCGAAATTGGTGCTGATGTAATGACGGGTCCATTAAAAACTATTATGGCTTTGTTAAATCATCCCTTAACCGACAAAGGTTTAGAACAATTTTTAGCAGATTACCAAAAAGGAAATAAATAAAATAGAATACCCAACTTATTATTTCAATTTCAGTAATATTGGATATGGAATTAAGTTGGCTTCCTATTATTTTTTTTTTAGTAGCTCTATTTTACAGTTCTGTAGGATTTGGCGGTGGCTCAAGTTACCTTGCTTTATTAAGTATTTTTCTTACAGAGTTTTATGAGGTTCGGAGTATTGCTTTGGTTCTTAATATTGTGGTTGTTTCAATAGGAACATTCAACTTTATTAGGAACCAAGTTTTTGATTTTAAATCGTTTTGGCCATTTTTAGTTTTTAGTATTCCCTTTGCATTTATTGGAGCTCAAATTAAATTATCCGAAAAAGTGTTCTTTTTAATTTTAGGGACATCTTTATTGCTAGCAGGAGTATTTATGGTTTTACAAACCATCAAAAGAAAAATAGAAAATGAAGGTGAATTAAGAATTGGTAAAAGGATTGCGCTAGGCTCAGGAATTGGTTTTTTATCAGGAATTGCGGGAATTGGGGGAGGTATTTTTCTATCGCCCACTTTAAACTTAATTGGGTGGAAAACACCCTTAAAAGTTGCCTCTTTAGCTTCCATTTTTATTCTAGTTAATTCAACTTCGGGTTTAATTGGCTTAATATATTCAGGCTCTTTTGTTTTTAACAATAAAACCATTTTACCACTTATTGCAGCGGCTGTTTTAGGCGGAGCAATAGGTTCATATTTAACAAACTCAAAGTTTAATTTAAATATGATAAGGCTTTTAACCGCAATTTTAGTTACCTATGTTGGGCTAAGATTAATTCTGCTACATGGATTTGGAGTTAGAGTATAATACTGAAAAAAACAAAAAGTATGGAAAAGAATTTTACACATTTAACACCAACTGGAGATGCTAATATGGTTGATGTTTCTGAAAAAAAAGAAACCCCTAGAGAGGCTATTGCTTTTACAAAGGTTATTTTAAGTGAGGAAATCATTAATAAATTACAAAATGACGAGATTCAAACCAAGAAAGGTGCTGTTTTTCAAACCGCTATTTTGGCAGGTATAATGGGAGCAAAAAGAACAAGCGAATTAATTCCATTGTGCCATCCTATTGCATTAGATAAATGCTCTGTAGATATTAAAGTAAATAACAATAAAGAGGTTGAAATAAAATGTTTGGCCAAAACATCAGGCAAAACTGGAGTTGAAATGGAAGCTTTAACAGGAGCAACTATTGCAGCATTAACTATTTACGATATGTGTAAGGGTTTTTCTCATGAAATTGAAATTACCGAGACCAAACTCTTGAAAAAAACTGGTGGCAAAAGTGATTATTCTGCAACTTAAACTCAATTTAAATTACAACCATCTCAGGATTAAAAGTGTTTTTCCAAGCCAAAATCCCACCATCCAAATTAATTAGGTTTTTATAGCCATATTTTTCTTGTAAAAGCAAAATAGTAGTTAAACTTCTTACACCACTTTTACAATAAAGCACAACCTTTTTATCTCTTGGAATCTCATTTAAGTTTTCTTCTATTAAATCTTTTGGAATTAAAACGCCGCTCAAATTAGCCGATTCGAACTCTGCAGGCTCACGAACATCTATCAAAATAAAATCTAAATTTTCATCTTTCATCATTTTTAGTTCGTCAACAGAGATTAAAGAAACAGCGTTACTATTCTGCAAACCACAAAATTCCTCATAGTCAATTAGTTTTTTTACCAATTTAGTATCAAAGCTTTTTTCGATGTTAATTTTCCTTGTGGTAAAATTCAAAACATCAAAAACAAAAAGTTTACCGATTAAAGGAGAACCAATTTCTGCAATTATCTTTATTACTTCAGCTGCTTGAATAGAGCCAATTATTCCTGGCAAAACTCCTAACACTCCTCCTTCAGAGCAATTTGGGACCATTCCAGGAGGAGGAGGTTTAGGAAATAAATCTCTGTAATTTGGCCCTCTTCCCTCTTTTGTTTGTGCGTTAAAAACACTTACCTGACCTTCAAATTGAAAAATAGAAGCATAAACATTGGTTTTACCTAAAATTAAGCAAGCATCATTCACCAAATAACGGGTCGGGAAATTATCGCTTCCATCTGCAACTACATCAAAATCTTTTATTATTTCGAGTGCATTTTGCGAGGTTAATTGAGTTTTGAATTCTTTAAATTCAATGTTTGGATTCTGAAGTTTTAGTTTACTCAGCGCAATTGTGGTTTTTTGCTTTCCAATATCATTACTTGAAAATAAAACTTGCCTTTGAAGATTTGATTCATCCACCACATCAAAATCTACCAAACCAATTGTACCAACCCCCGCTGCAGTTAAATATTGCAATAAGGGAGCTCCCAAACCTCCGGCACCAATAACTAAAACCTTAGCTTTCTTTAATTTTAACTGTCCTTCTTTTCCAAAAGATGGCAATTTTAAATGGCGGCTGTAGCGTTTTAATTCTTTTGGATTTAGCTTCATGTATTATGTAAATCAGGTTTACTTATTTATGCTTTAATTTGAAACATCAATTAAAAGTATATTTCAAATCTAATATAAATGTGTTGCTAATGGTGAAGCATCAAAAACATGCTAAAATTGTTAAACCAATAGGTGGTTTTTTTAATAGAAACGAAGTTGCATTAATTGGAGCTCCATGCGATGTTATTCAGTCTCTAGCAAAACGAATTAATGAAAATCTAAAGAACCTAACAATCGGTTTTGCTGATGCTGCACATGAAAAAGATGGAAGTAATACTTCGTTCAGCCAAACCTTAACCGACAAAATAACGCACCAAGAGCATAAGTTTTTTGATGAAAACATTGAATATAACTACAAAAGTTTGTTCAATAATTTGGATTTAGCTTTAATAAATGGAAATCATTTTTTAGCCGAAAATCAGATTATAATTATCAACCAAAAAAAGAAAGAATCTTTATCAAAGAAATTAGACAGGTTAAAAAATGTTTGGTTTTTTATTTTGGATGAAGGTGAAGAAAATTTACATGAATATTTATCAGATTTAAATCCTTTATTTAGTGAATTACCAAAAGTTTCAATTAATGATATTGAGGAAATAAATAAATTAATTCAAAATAAAATTACGGCCAATACTCCGCCTTTAAAAGGCTTAGTATTAGCTGGAGGAAAAAGCCAAAGAATGGGTTTTGACAAGGGAAATATCAACTACAATGGCAAACCTCAAAGAGAATACCTTGCTGATTTATTAGATGAATTTTGTATAGAAACTTTTATTTCTACCAATGAAAAAATAGATTCTCGGTATGTATTAATTAATGATTCCTTTTTAAATTTAGGTCCTTACAGCGGAATTTTAAGTGCTTTTAGAGAAGACCCAAATGCTGCTTGGGTAACAGTTGCAACTGATATTCCACTACTTGATAAAGAATCACTTAATTTTTTGATTCAAAACAGAAACACATCAAAATTGGCTACCTGTTTTCACAATCCTGAAACAAATTTTCCTGAACCATTAATTACCATTTGGGAGCCAAAAGCATATCCTCAATTATTAAAGTTTTTAAGCATAGGCTATTCTTGCCCGCGAAAAGTTTTAATTAACTCTGAAATTGAAGAATTAAATTTTGATAGACCAACAGTTTTAAAAAACGCGAATACACCTGAAGAAATGGAATTATTAAAAAAGTCTATAAAGGGTTAGAAAAAATTATAAAATATTTCTAAAAAAAAGTATAGGATAAACTTCACCTTTAGTAAAGTAAGTTTTTCCTTTTGGCAAAACAATAAATGCATCTGCCTCTACCAAGTTTGCTAAATCTCCCGAGCCATTTCCCTTAACAGGGCTGGCAATAATTTCTCCCTTTTCAGAAAAATCAACCTTTACTTCTAGGTAATAAGTTAAATCGGGTTTAAAAAAAACATCATTACCCAAAACAGCATAGGTCTTAGGTTTTGGGTTTAATTGCAAACTTTTTTCTAACCAAATGGTAAAATATTGTTGCATACTCATAAAAGAAGAAATAGGATTTCCTGGAAATGCAAAAACCACTTTTTTGTTTTCAAAAACTCCAAACCAAAAAGGTTTACCTGGTCTTTGAGCAATGCGATGAAAAAGCTTTTCTACGCCAAGTTCTTCTAAGGCTTTTGGCAAAAAATCGAATTTCCCTTTTGATACACCTCCCGAGAGCATTATTAAATCATAGGTATTCAAATAGCCTTTTAACTTTTCTACAATTTGGTCATAATCATCTAACAAATGAGCAGTATCAACCTCTATTTTGTATTTCTGTAAGGCAGTTTTTAATCTAAAAACGTTGCTGCGTCTTATTTGATGTGGCAAAGGGATTTCTTCTACATCCACCAATTCATCTCCGGTAGAAATAATTAAGGTTTTTGGTAATTTACTTACCAAAACTTCATTTTTACCAACTGTTGCCAAAACACCAATTTCGGGAGACCCAATTAGTGTTCCTTCAGAAATAATAAGATCTCCTTTTTTTCGGTCAAAGCCCTTTTTGTGAACATTTTGGTTTTGTTTTTCATCAAAATCAAGAAGAATGGCACTATTATTTTTTATCTCCAAATGCTCATATTGAATTACAGTATCTGCTCCTTTTGGCATTATAGAGCCTGTCATAACCTCTAAGCAAAAGTTATTTTGTATCAATTCTTTTTGAGGGTTTCCTGCAGCAGCTATTCCTTCAATTTCAAATTTTTTGACACCGTTATTGTAATCATCAAATTTTATGGCAATGCCATCCATTGTAACCCCATTGTAGGGAGGAAAATCTCTGTCGGCTATAATATTTTCTCTTAAAACCCTTCCATAACTTTTTGACAAAGAAACTTTTTCAACGCCAAAATCTTTTGAATTCGCCAATACTATTTCAATAGCTTTTTCTACCTCAATCATTTTAACCTCCTATTGTTGCCATCGATTCTGATACGGGTTGTGCCAATAGTCTTTTTTCTTCTGCCTCAAAACCATCTTTAAACCTCAGGTTTAAGGCCTTTATAAACGCCTCTGCTAATTCAACATTACTTGCACCGCTTCGCATTAAATCTCTAATACTAAAAACTCCTCCATCATATAAACAGGTCTTAAGTTGCCCTTGTGGTGTAACCCTTACCCTATTGCAGCTACCGCAAAAACTTCGCGTAAAAGCAGCAATAACACCAAAAGAGCCTTTATAACCTTCTATTTTATAATTAACCGATGTTGATGAGGGTAAATTGGGTAAAGCAGAAAATTGATAGCGCTTTTCGATATGATTTAAGATTTTTTTGTGTGGCCAAAATGAATTATTGCCTTGACCTATTGTTCCGTTAAAGGGCATTTCTTCAATAAACCGAACCGAAACATTATGATTCTTCGTAAGTTCAATCATACCATAGATGTCATCAATGTTTTTACCATTCATAACCACCATATTTATTTTCACATCTAAACTTGAGTCTAACAATGCTAAGTAAGTTTCATAAACCTCATCAAAATAATCTCTTCGGGTTATTTTATGAAACCTTTCTTTGTTTAAAGTATCTAAGCTTAGGTTAATATTTTTAATTCCTAATTTTTCAAGTGTTGGAATAAATTGTTTTGTTGTAGTTCCGTTGGTTGTAATGTTTATTTCCTCGATGTTACTGTTTTTACTAACTTCCTCTAAAAACTCAATAATTCCCTTTCTTACAAAAGGCTCGCCTCCGGTAATTCTTAGTTTAGCAATACCCATTTTTGAAAAAACATTAATCATCCGATACATTTCTTCAAAAGATAATAGGTCTTTTCGTTTCATATAATTTATACCACTTTCGGGCATACAATAGAAACAACGCAAATTGCAACGGTCGGTGACCGCTAACCTCAAGTAATTTATTTCTCTACCGTGATTGTCTAATAGCATTAGATGTATAGGATACAAACCTTTATCGGTGAAAGGTTTATTAGTTTAATGATTAGCTAAGATAATAATCATATGGGTATATGATGTTTAATTAAATTAGATAATTGATAATTTATTTTATTGTTTATTTAAATCCATCAAAAAGGTTGAAGTTTTTCTTTTTATTTGTTTTTATATAAAGTTAATTTTTAGAATTCACCTTTACTACGAACTAGCCTAATGCTAGTGTAAATTGCCTTTTAATTCTATTAAAAAATCATAAAATGAAAATACGTTTGTTGGCATTTGGCATTGCAAAAGATATATTTAATCAGAGTGAACTTGATTTTGAAATTTCTTTGGGTAATTCAATTAGCCACCTAAAACAAAAGTTAATTGAACAATACCCTGAATTTTCGAAATTACAAAGCTTAAAATTTGCAATAAATGAAGATTATCAAGGTGATGATTATGTTATAAAACAAAATGATGAGGTGGTAATAATTCCACCTGTGAGCGGCGGGTAATGATAGATATTCAAATAAAAGAAAATACTTTAATTCCATTAGATTGCGAAAATTTTGTTTTTGATGACTCTGCTGGAGGCACTGTAGTTTTTGTGGGCACAGTAAGAAACCAAACGAAGGGAAAACCTGTTATTTCTTTAGAATTTGAAGCCTACAAACCAATGGCTATAAAAGAAATGCAGAAAATAGCTAAAGTAGCTATTGAAAAATTTCAAGTCCTAAAAATAAGTATGCACCATAGAGTTGGTGTTTTAAAAGTTGGCGAAATTCCTATTGTAATCGCTGTTTCTACCCCACACCGCAAAGCTGCATTTAAGGCCTGTGAATTTGCCATAAACACGTTAAAAGAAACTGTGCCTATTTGGAAAAAAGAAATTTTTGAGAATGGGGAAGTTTGGGTAGCGGCCCATCCTTAAAAGTCAATTTTGAATTTGATTTGATTTTTTATGTCCAAAAGTGCTTAATATGGGCATTACAAAAGCATAGCTTATATAAATAAATCCCGAAACCATAAAAGTATAGTTGCCAAAAAGTTCAAAAAATTCAGCAACCAATAGCAATGGCAAAAACCCCATCACTTAAAGATTCTATTCTAGTATTTTCAAGGCCACGAAGTTTAAAACCTGTTTGGGTTTGGTCTTTTTTTATACCTTGTTTCAAAATTTGGTGTTTAACCAAATTTATCAATTATTAATAAATACCTAAAAATGATAAAAAGACTACTAATTTTTGCCTTATTAAATTTTGGAGCATTGGCCATTGGTGGATTATTTACCGGGCCGGGTGTATCTTCTGATTGGTATCAAAATTTAAATAAAGCACCATGGACTCCTCCAGGTTGGGTGTTTGGTGCAGCTTGGACAACCATTATGATTTGCTTTACCATTTTTATGGCAAATGCATTGCCCAAAATAGAAAACAAAAACATGTTTCTTACACTTTTTGCTATTCAATGGGTTTTAAATGTTGCGTGGAACCCAGTATTTTTCAAGTTTCAAAATCCATTTTTTGGTCTTATACTCATAAGTACTTTAACTCTTTTGGTTGGTTATTTTATTATTGGTTATTTAAGCTCGGTTAAATTAAAGTCTTTGCTTGTATTGCCATATTTTGTTTGGTTGGTAGTGGCAACTTCTTTAAATGCTTTTATACTTTTCAAGAATTAACTTTTGCCCGTTAAATATTATGCATTATTAAATATTTTTTTACTTTAGTAAAAAATATTAATATGAAAAAGCAACAAAACTTTAGAAGGCTTCCTTCCTTCCTTCCTTCCGCGGGATTAATCCTTTTGCTTTTGGTTGGAAATTTTAACCTACTTGCCCAATCAGATTGTTTGCCAGACCCCGAAATGCAAGGTATTTTACCACCACCTCCATTAAGCCAATATTGCGAAGATGAAGAAGGCCATACCATTTTCTTTCAATTTGCAAATGTAAATCTTGGTTCGTACTGTGATATGACAATGGTTGCAAATGGCACTGACCCTTATGGCGATATTATTGACAATAGCGAAATGCGCCTGTGGGATTACATGGAAGCTTTATTGGATGAATGTGCAAAGGATACTTTGTGTAATGGGGGTTATTACCAAATGAGTCAACAGTCTATTTCATTGCCTTATGATAAATATTGTAATGAAGATAACTGCACTACACCACCAACAAACATTTTTGTATTTAACTCTGCTCCAGGCTCCAATGGAGTTTACACAGGGCTAGAGCTAGACCACCAATTTGACCGATTTAAGTGGACTGCTCAAGATGGAAAATCTTTACTGCCTGACCCAAAACCAATGTGCCAAGGTAAATTTTGTGGGGTATGGTTAATTGATGATTATGAATTAAGCGGGAGTAATTTAATGTATATGGAAGTTTCCTATAAATTAGCTTGCTGCCCGTGTTGGGATGATGATAACAACGATGATGATTTTCCCCCTGATTTAGGAAACGGTAACCAATAAAAAATGAGCATTATGAAAACAAGAATATTTATTGCGTTTATTTTTAGCCTAGTTTGCTTAACGACAAAGGCCCAAAACCCAGTTTTAAACTACAAAAATTTTATTGGGCCTATGTATAGCTCTTTCTATTTAAATTCTTCAAAAGTTAACTTAAAGGATACCTTTCAAATTTTAGAAACTGGCCAAAACCTTACTTGGGATTTCACCCAATTTGGAGGTATTACCAATAATAATTTTCCTAAAATTACTTACAGTTTTCTACCTAAAGAAGAATCTTGGCTAATTGATAGTGCAACAAATTTATTTATGTGGACAGACCCTGAAATAAATGTAGTTTTTAGGTTGAATAGGAATAGAACAATACCTGATTTTTGGGGTAACACAATTCAAGATTTTGATGAGATTTATTTTGCTATTGATGATACAAATATTTTGGTGCAAGGCGAAGGAAGTTCTTTTATTAACCGACTTTCAAGTTTAAATGGTATGGTAGGTTCTTACATTTTTGGTTTTGATTTAAGTATTACAAAGCCCATTAAAAAATTACCTATCAGATACAACCAAGTTTTAATTGATTCGATTACAATTGATACGTTAGGCTCAACCCCTACTTTTTGGACAATCAAAAAAACTTACAATAAAAAATATGTTGATGCAACAGGCAAAATAATTTTTCCGTTTGGTGAGGTGGAAAATACCATGCGGTTAATTGATATTGCTTTTGTTGAAACCGAAAAAGTAAATAAAAATACTGGCTTATCTACTATTGATAGTATAATTGATTTTGATGCCTTTTGGTATGCTCCAGAATTACAACATTGCATTCCAATAGCCAAAATGGAATTTTTTGCTGAAAAACTTACAGGGGGAAAATGGAATGTTAGCACCCTTGATGCTTACATAACAGACCAACTATCTTTAACCATATTAGAAAATTGGCAAACACCTACTGAAAATTGGTTTTACCCTAACCCTGCTAAAACACACATTATTATAAAGGAGATAGAAAACCTCAAAGAATTCAAAATTTTTGGGCTAAATGGACAAATTGTTAAACAAGGTATTTTAAACAATAACCTCGTTAATACGCAAGACTTATCGCCCAACTTTTACATTTTAGAGGTTGTAAATGATGAATCCAGTTACCGGTCTAAACTTATTATTCAATAAATAATGATGCTAATAATAAGCTTATATTTTACAGATTTTAAATAATAATAATGATCTTTTATGTTTAAAAAGCTAGTAATTTTTGGAGTGTTAAGTTTTGGAGTGTTAACCACAAAAGCCCAAAACCCTGTATTAAATTATAAAAACTTTCAGGCCCCTCTTTTTCAAAAGTTTCAATCAATTTCTGCTGAGGTTATTTTACCTGATACTGCTGAAATAATAAAAATTGGAGCCAATCAAAATTGGGACTTTTCAACCTTTGGTGGAAATCATGAAAAAGATTCCTTATCCCCAATTTGGACTTATTCCTTTTTACCTAGAGAGGAGGGTTGGTTAATAGATAGTGCAAAAAATAGGGGTGGATGGACAAACCCAAAAGTAGATTTAATTTTAAGAAGTGATGGAAATTTCACTTATCCTAATATTAACGGAAAAACTGTTAAATCATTCGAGGAGTGGTATTTTTCTCAAACTGATACATTAATAGAATATGTTGGAACTGGTATTTCGGTTTGGGATAATATTGGATTTGGAATGTTAACTTTTTTGCCTTTTGATTTACCATTAAAACTCGGGAAAAGTGAAATTACAAGAAATGATTCAATAATTGTTGATTATAACACCTTCTGGTGGAAAACAAAAAATATTCATGGCTGGAAAGTTTCAGGTGAAGGTTTAATAAATTTACCTTTTGGTCAGGTAAATAATTGTTTGAGAATTGATCGATTTGAGTATAAAATTGATATTAAAACATTTAAATCAACTGGTAATAAATCGATTGATACTACAGCATATTTTCAATCTAGATTTTATTCACCTGAATTAACTTTTGGAGTACCCATTGTAGATTTGGAGTATGCTTTTCAAAAACAAGAAACCAAAAAGCATAGATTTTATAACGTATTCTCTAGAATTGCAGACCAACAATCTTTAACCATACTAGAAAACTGGAGCACGCCTATAGAAAATTGGTTTTACCCCAACCCAGCTAAAAATGAAATTACAATAAATGGTTTTGAAAATGCAAAATCATTTAAAATTTTTGGGCTAAATGGACAAATTGTTAAACAAGGCATTTTAAACAATAACCTCATTAATACAAAAGATTTATCGCCAAATTTTTACATTTTGGAGGTTTTTGATGCTGAAAAATCTTATAAATCTAAATTGGTAATTCAATAGCTGTTTAGAGTAGAAATGGAAATTATTCCATAAAAAAAGGCGGGTTTAAGCCCGCCTTTTTTTTATTTATTAGTTTTTGATTTTCTTATTTAACTTGATTCACATGAACATCCATTTGTGGAAATGGAAAGTCTAAACCGTGTTTTTCGAATTCTTTATAAACTCTTTCGTTTAAATCAAAAAATACACCCCAATAATCGGCTGCATTTACCCATGCCCTTACTGTAATATTTACCGAGCTATCTGCTAAAGCACCCAAAGCAACAAAAATGGCAGGGTCTTTCAAAACTCTTGCATCTTCGTTTAACATATTTAAAATTACTTCTTTGGCTTTGCTAAAATCGTTTCCGTATGCAATTCCAATCGACCAATCAACTCTTCTGTTTGCCTCTTTAGAAAAGTTTGTAAGAGAACCTGTTGCAAGGCTTCCATTAGGAATAATAATAGTTTTATTATCAGGTGTATTTAAAATTGAATTGAATATTTGAATTTCTTTTACTGTGCCCATGTGGCCTGCTCCATCAATAAAATCGCCAACTTTAAATGGTTTAAACAACAAAATCATAATACCACCGGCAAAATTTGCCAAAGTGCCTTGTAAAGCTAAACCAATAGCCAAACCTGCAGCACCTAAAACAGCAATAAAACTTGTCATTTCAATGCCAACCATTCCTAAAACAGAAATAATTAACATTAACTTTAAAGAAATGCTAATTAGAGTTCTTAACCAACTAGAAAGAGTTGGGTCGTAATCCCTTTTATTCATTACTTTACCACTGCCATTAACTATCGATTTAATTACAATGCTACCAATAAGGTAAACTATAATCGCCATAGCTATGTTAGTTCCGTTTTCCATGATGTAACCCCACATCAAATCTTTGTATTGATCTAATTTTTCCATATTATTTTATTTGAGGCCGCAAAGGTTAATAATTCATTTAAATTATTGATTACAAATCTTTTATTATTTTCATCAATTGGTCAAACTGTTTATTTGAAACGTCTAAATGAAAAACGAATCGTACCAATTGTTTTCCCATCGAAACCGAAATAATTCCCTTTTCTTTTAAACCTTCAATAAATTCAACATCATTTATTTCATTATTCAATTGAAAAATTAATAAATTGGTTTCAATTGGATAAAGTTTTTTAATAAATGATTTACCGCTTAACAATGCTCCTATTATTTTAGCTCTATCGTGATCTTGTTGCAAACGCTCAATATTATTATTAAGCGCAAATAAACCTGCCGCCGCCAAAAATCCTGCTTGCCTCATTCCGCCGCCAAAAACTTTTCTAACCCTTCGGGCCTGCTTAATAAAACCCATTTTTCCTAAAATTAATGAGCCAACAGGAGCACCTAAACCTTTGCTCAAACAAATAGAAATTGAATCGAACATGTTTCCTATTTCTTTTAAAGGGTATTTCTTTTCAATCCAAGCATTAAAAAACCGTGCTCCATCTAAGTGAATTGGGATATTTCTTTTTCTTGCTTCAATACTTAACACCTTCATATCTTCTAATTCCCATATGGCTCCACCACCTTTATTGCAAGTATTTTCTAGCGCTAACAATCCTGTTTTAGGAAAATGAACATCATCAGAATTTATGCTACTTAAAAAATCATTAACACCAAAAATGCCATTATCAGAAGGAATTAACTTAACCGAACAGCCCGAGTTGAAAGCAATGCCTCCGCCTTCGTAAATATAAATGTGAGACTTTTCGGCACAAATTACCTCTTCTCCAGGTTTTGTATGCACCTTAATAGCTATTTGATTTGTCATTGTTCCAGAAGCACAAAACAATGCGCTTTCCATGCCAAACATTTCAGCAATAAACTGCTCTAATTCATTTACGGTTGGGTCTTCTCCAAAAACATCATCGCCTACTTTTGCTTTTACCATTTGGTCAAGCATTTTTTCGCTTGGTTTTGTAAGCGTATCACTTCTTAAATCAATTTTATTTTTTAGCATTTTTCCTATTACTTTTACCGAATTTTAAACATGAAAAATAATATTTCTTACGCAATTACTACATTTCTATTTGTTTTTGTTCTGAACTTATCATTATCATCTCAAAACCAAAAGATTGTAATTTATTTTAAAGATAAACCTACTACAGATTTTAATCCTTTCACATTTTTCAATCAAAAAGCAATTGATAGAAGAGTAAGGCATAACTTGCCTTTATACGATTACTCTGACCTACCTGTTAACAATACTTATGTTGGCTTAATTGAAGAGCACACCCAAGAAGTAAAAGCTGTTTCAAGATGGTTAAATGCAACAATAGCTTGGGCAAACCATGTTGAAATTGAAAAAATAAAAACCTTCGAATTTGTTTCGAATGTTGAAATAGTGAACATTCAAGAAAAGGTAATTGCCAAATTTGAGGCAGAAACTGCAGAAAGCCAAGAGTGGGAAAAAATGAGGCAAAAGCAAATTAATAGAATGGGATATTCTAATTTTAAAGAAAAAGGTATTGATGGCTCTGGGGTTCGAATTGCCATTTTTGATGCTGGTTTTCCCTACGTTAATGAGCATGAAGCATACCAACACTTATTTAAAAACAACAAAATCATAAAAACCTACGATTTTGTAAAAGATAAAGAGGATGTTTATGGAGCAAGCAGTCATGGCGCCATGTGTTTGAGTAATGTTGGTGGAATTTCACCAAATGGCCCGCTTGGTTTGGCTACCGGCGCCGAGTTTTTATTAGCCCGCACAGAACGCGGTTTATTGGAGCCTTTTTCTGAAGAAGAAAATTGGTTGATGGCTGCTGAATGGGCAGACAAAAACGGAGCTGATATTATTTCTTCATCATTGGGTTATACTCAAAAAAGATATACAACAGATGAGCTAAATGGCTACACAAGTTTGGTTTCTAAAGCAGCAAGGTTTGCAATAAGAAAAGGAATTTTAGTTGTTAACGCAGCTGGAAATGAAGGAACTGACGATTGGAAATATTTGGTTACCCCTGGCGATGTTGATTCAGTTTTAACTATTGGAGGCATTGACCCAACTAGTGATTATCATATTAATTTTAGCTCCTATGGTCCAAATGCAAACAACCAATTAAAACCTAATGTGTGTGCTTTTGGAATAGCCGCAGTTGCTAACAAAAAAAATACATATAAAATTGTTTCGGGTACTTCTTTTGCAACTCCCTTAACAGCTGGTTTTGCAGCTTGTGTTTTGCAGTTAAACCCAACCTTCACCAATATGCAATTATTTAAAGCTATTGAAAAATCTGGACACCTTTACCCCTATTTTGATTATGCTCATGGCTATGGAATTCCGCAAGCCAATAAAATTACCGACCAATCTAATAAGGTTTCTCCTACGTTTAAATTAGAAGATACAGGGGCAGAACTTCATGTAAGAATTTCAAATTATAAGCCTGATGATGTTTTAGATAATAAGTCTGATGGTTATTTGTATTACCACTTTGGCAAACAAGGAGGAACTTTAGCGAGTTACGGAGTAATAAAAGTAAAAAGTGATAATCCAATATCATTTCTTAAGGATGAAATAAAAGAAAACAAATTAATTAGAATCCATTACAGAGGTTATACATTAACCAAAGATTTAAAAGCCATTGAACAATGAAAAAAATAATTTTCGCAATACTTTGTTTTGCCTTTTCAAGTAATCTTTTTTCGCAAGATATTTTGCTAGAAGAAACCGTAAATGACTCCTTAAAAACTTCAAATAATTTAAAAGGAAACTCATTTGGAGCCTTTTTTAGTTTGGGTTTTCCTTTTGGTGAAGGCGCAGGAGTTAACGGGCAAATAAAACAGTGGAATTCACCAATATTTAATTTTAATATTTATTACAGCAATAGGTTTTCTAATTATTTTGGATATGCAGCATACCTAAGATACACGAACGAAAGCTACAGAATAGACCAGAATATTTATGATGAAGAAAAGGTGGTTACCAATAGTTTTGGAGCAGCTTTAGGTTTTAGAATATATGGAGGCAAAAGAAAACATGCTAAAAAATATTTAGAATTAGGAGGTTACGCAGATTTTGTAACAGGCTCTAGGGTTCATAGAATTGACAAGACTTTATTTACAGGAGTTTTGAATGCAGATAAAGTTGAAATCATCCAACACAAACCGTCAATTATTAACACCTTTAATTACGGTCCACTTTGTAAAATAGGTTTCGAGAATTTTGCTGTTTACGGTAAATACAGGTTAACCGATTTATTTGAAACCAATGTTTTTTATGATGAATTTACCCCTTTAATTATTGGAGTAGAATTTGGATTTTAATTATAGTTTCCTGCAAACCATTAATCCATCTCTAATAGGCAAAAGTATATTTTGCACCCTAGAATCTTTTTGAATCATATCATTGAATTTTTTTAAGCCAATGGTATCAATATCTTCAGTGTTTGGGTTTTCTTGTAAAATTTTCCCGCTCCACAAAACATTATCTGCTAACAAATAGCCACCTTTTTTCAATTTTGGGAGGGTCATTTCAAAATATTTTGAATAATTAGCCTTGTCTGCATCTAAAAAAACCAAATCGAATTCTTCGTTTATTTCAGGAATTATATCCAAAGCATTTCCAACAAATCGCACAATTTGCTTTTGAATTTTTGCTTTTTCAAAATATTCAGTTTGAATGGTTTCAAGTTCTTCATTGTTATCAATAGTATAGATTTTCCCACCCAGCTGCAAGCCCTCTGCAAAGCAAATTGCAGAATAACCTGTATAGGTGCCAACCTCCAAAATGATTTTAGGTTTAATCATGTGTGATAACATACTCAACAACCTGCCCTGAAAATGCCCTGCTAACATTCTTGGGTTCATGATTTTTAAATTTGTTTTTCGGTTTAAATTGTAGAGTAACTCCGATTCATTTTCAGTGTGTTGCTCGGCATAATCTCCAATATCTGTGTTTAGAAAATCCATAGATTCGCGTTTTTGCAAATTTATGAGGCTAATCTGGTTATTATCTGTTTTTATTTCATTCTTATCGTTTTCTTTAAAAGGCCAAAGTACCCAGCCTATAATTATGGACGGTTTTTTTGAAGATTGGGCTGCGTTTCCGGGTTTTATGGATACTGAAGGCGACGGCGAAGAATTAGATTTGATAAAATATAGTTTGGCTTACGACCATGAAAATTTGTATTTATATTTTGAAAACTCCACCGAAATAGATCTTTTTGATGGAACCGATTTAAAAATTTACCTCAATTTAGATGGCCTTGTCAATACAGGGGTTTCTACAAATTCTATTGGAGCAGAAATGGTTTTAGATTTCGCCAAAAAAGAAATTTCATGGCATTATTTACCTACTCCAAAAACACAAACCATGAGCAGCTTTAATATGCTTGCCTTGCCAACCTATACTTCTAAAGAGTTTGAAATTGCCATTCCAATTCTTAAAGATGAATATTGGAATACCCTATTAAAATCTGAAATTATTAATATTCAGTTTATTGGAAAAAGAGAAACTGAAGATTACCTTCCTAATTTAGGAGAATCAATTCCAGAAAATATATCAAAGATTCAACCTCCGTTGCAATTAGATTCTGTAAAAAACAAACCAGAAAATAGCATTCGCCTTTTACATTACAATACACTGCATGATGGCATTACAAATACCGAGCGTAAAACTGAATTTAAAAAGTTAGTAAAAGCTTTAAACCCTGATATTATTTCTTTTAATGAGTTGTGGGAAACAACCGAAGTACAAGCATTGAGCTTTTTAAATAGTTGTTTTCCAAATGAAAATTGGAGCGCAAAAAAAGTATCCGGAAATATTACTTGCACCAAATTTCAAGTTGATGAATGGTTTGTACCTTCCAAAGGAGATAGAATTATTGGAGGCTTATTTACTGTGAAATTACCTTCAGATACTTTTCAAATTTATCATACTAACATGCATTTAAGTTGTTGTGCAAAAGACTCCCAAAGAAAAGGCCAAATTTTAGCCAATAATTTATTTGTTGATTCCCTAAAAACCTCAGGTACTTTAAACCTAAATATTCCCATGCTAATTTCTGGAGATATGAATTTAGTTGGTTACAAAGACCAATATTTAAACTTAGTAAATGGCAACGATTTTTCAAATCAGGTTGATTATGATAATTCGCCACTTTTAGATGTTTGCCCAAAAGCTTTAAACTCATTAAAAGCACAAACTTGGAGAGACGTTAAAAGCAAATACCCTCCCGGAAGACTTGATTACGTTTTTATTTCTGACTCAAATGCTGAAGTAGTTCAAAGTTTTGTTTTTGACACGGAAACTTTAACCGAAAAAGATTTGAAAAAGTTCAACTTAAATAAAAATACAACTACTAAAGCTTCTGACCATTTGCCTTTGGTTGTAGATTTTTCAGTTTACTGATTTTTCTCAGTAGCTTAAATGACACCCATCATAAAATTGGCTTTCATTTAACTTCACCTTTGGAGTAGAAAAGAAACCGAACGAACTATTCAGTATTTTTCTTCATAAGTTCTTTCATTTCCTCAGGCGGTTAATGTTTGGTTTCTTTTCTTTTTTTTTGCTCTAAATATTAATTTATGGCCCTAACTTCCACTACAGAAATACCCTTAGGCTTTAAAGCCCCCAACTTTCAATTACCAGATACAATTACAGGAAAAAGTTTCTCTTTTGAGAATATAAAAGGTAAAAATGGAACTTTGGTAATGTTTATTTGTAACCATTGCCCATACGTAATTCATGTAATTGATGAAATTATTGAAATAGCTTATGATTATCAAGCAAAGGGAATTGGATTTGTTGCCATTAGCTCAAACGATATTTTAAACTATCCTGATGATTCCCCAGAAAAAATGGAAACTTTTGCTGAGGAAAATAATTTTATTTTTCCCTATTTATATGATGAGTCTCAAGAAATAGCAAAAGCATATTCGGCTGAATGTACTCCAGATTTTTCATTATTTGATGAAAATGACAATTGTTTTTATAGAGGCCGCTTAGATGGTTCATCGCCAGGAAATACACATCCTACCAATGGTTTTGAAATGAGGAGAGCCATTGACTGTATGATAGAGAAAAAGCCAATCTATGAACCTCAGTATCCTAGCATGGGTTGTGGTATTAAATGGAAAAAAGAAGCTTAGTATTTAATTAGCTTTTGGTGCACTAATTTCCCTTCACACTCATATTTTAGTAAATATATACCTGATTTTAAATTTGATAAATCAACAATATGGGTATTTGAATTTGCTTGAATTAGTTTTCCAGAAAGATCAAAAATTTGAATTTTACAGTTGGGTTGTGCACCCATAATGTAAACCACATCAGAAGTTGGATTAGGGAAAAATGAAATTTCTTGTTCGCCTTTAAAGTAATTTACCGAAGACAAAGCAAGCGCTTCTTGCACCGCTCTATAAGCATTTACTTTACCAAAGCCCCATAAAACAGAACCTTTAGCAGGTAAAACGCCGGTTTTATCATCTTCTCGCGCTGTAGATTTTAAAATTTGCTTTACCTCATCTGCATTAAGGTTTGGATTTGCATTTAACATAAGTGCAACCACTCCAGCTACTGCAGGTGAAGACATTGATGTTCCTGAAAATCTTGCGAAATCATAATTTCTGCCTTTAAAACTGACACTTCTAGATTTATTGTAACTTCTTGTTGTAAAGGAAGAAATAGAGGATTCTACATTAACTCCTGGCCCTGTAATATCCGGTTTTATACTTCCATCTAAATTTGGGCCCGAACTTGAAAATGCTGCAATTGAGCCATTAATTGTTATTCCGTTAGAAAAAGTATTTTGAGAAGCATGTGCGCCAACAGTAATTGCACTTTGGGTGCAAGCAGGCTCTCCGATACTGAAGTATTGGTCGCCTAAAGTAGCACCTGTACCAAAAGCAGCAAATGGCATTCCCCAATTGCCTGCCCCATTAGTTAAGTTGGTAACATTAAAAAAGTGAACTTTCCCAGAATTGGCAGTTGCTCTTAAAATTACTCTTTTTATTACATTCTTATTTTTCACACTTAACCTCAAAAAAGGCTTTTGATTTAAAGGATGAGATTCTTCTTTTAATACTTTTATATAAATTGAATCAGTTCCAGCCAATAAAACTGTATCAGAATAACTTAAACCAGAATTGGTAACAAACCAATTTGAGGTGGTTTCAAGTACATTTCCATCGTAGATTTCAATTCTGGCAGAAAAATTTTCGCTAGGTTCTCCCCACATCGATAAATCTTGTCCCCACATATTTGGGTTTCCATTATAACTATCAAAATTTACTTTGGTATAAATGGTATCAGTATTAAACTCTTTTTCGATATGAAAAGCTACATCACCATTATTACCAGCTGAAGTCACTAAAATTAAACCGTCTAGGGCTAATTGGTCTAAGGCTTGGCTTAGCAATCCTTTTCCATCTAAAGTTCCAATATGATAAAGTCCCCAACTCATATTAATTACCAACCTTTTGCCCAAACTTTTAGCTTTTTGATGCATCCAGTTTACGGCGTCTAAGGCTGAGGCTTCATCCAAGTAAAATTGAGAAAATAGAAACTCACTTTCAAAGGCCATTCCTTTTAGGCCAGCTCCTGCCCCACTTCCTCCTGCAATTCCTGCAACATGAGAGCCATGTGTAGCATAATCGTAATAAACACAAGCTGTATCACTTTGGGCAGTTAATAAATTAGTTTCACCTTCTATTTCAGAGCCGTAAGAAAAACCGCTTGGTGGCGTTCCGCCATTTTTAAATTGATCCCAAACAGCAATAATTCTAGTATGCTGCAAAGCAGTGTCATAAAACATTGGATGCGTATAGTCGAAGCCCCAATCTGTTATGCCAATTATTACATTTTTACCGGTAACAGGCAAGCCTGAAGCAATTAGGTTAGACCAAACACTATCTACCCTTAAATCTATTACCGCCTTTTCTAAGTTTGGAGAAATTTTTCTTGCCAACTCAAAGTTCGCTACATTTTGTATCTCATAAATTTGATCTAAATGTTCTACATTAATTTTTATAGAATGAATATTTCCAACGCTGCTGCTTAAAATAAAACTATCAGGTAAATCTTCAGGAATAAAATTAGGTTCTGATTTTATTAGTGCTGAAACAAAGCGTTTTCCATTAATGATTTGAAATGTTAAATTCTCTTTTATATTTTCTTTGAGTTGATTATTTTCTAATTTCTGGTTTATTTTATGCAATTCATAAAGTGATTCTGCAGATATTTTAACCTGAGCAAATGATGAAAAAGTTAATAAAATAAGAGGAAATACGAGAAATTTCTTCATAAAACTAAGTTGTTTTACGAAGTTACTCTAAAAAAGAGGAGTTCTCACTTTTTAGGCTTGGGGCCTCAGTTTCATCCTCATCATTTACCATTTTGTAAAGTAGAAAAACATCTATAGCAAAATGTGCTGAAATGGATGACCAAATTCCAAAATATTCATACCCAAAACCTAAGGCAGCAATAACCAGTGTCATGTAAATTCCATACACAGAAAGTTTCCAATTTTTTGGATTTAAATAACCATGAATAGCAACGAAAAAAATTGCTGTAATCCAAATACCCCAAAATTGTTGAATGGCTCCCCTAAAAAAAAGTTCTTCGCCAAAACCTGCACAAAATGAAATAAAAATAATTTCATGAATACTTAAATCTAGATTTCCGAGAAGATTACTATAATCCTTAAATCCATCTTTTAGTTTTTTTAGGTTTACTATTTTCCATCCTACAAACGCTGTAAATAAACCAAACGGAATTCCTATTCCTATTTGTAAAAAGAAGTTGGTTCGGTTTAAAAATGGAAAATACCAAACTTCGGAACTAAAAAAATAATTCACTAAAAATCCTGCAGTTCCAAACCCAAACAAGGTTATAAAACCGAGAGAAATAAATAAACTTTTATTCAAGCAGATTGGATTATTTGGGTATACAGATTCTTGTAACTAAACCTGCAGTGGTAATGCTGTCGGATGGCATTACAATATATTCTTCAAAAGGATCACAACAAACCTTTAGCTTGTTTTTTATGATATGATCTTCAAGAAAATATCGGGCATCATCTAATTGGTTATAACTGCCGTTTACTTCAACAAAAAATATTTCTCCCATCATTAAAGTTGGAATAATGTCTCCCTTTCCAACAATATCTCCGGTAACGGGTACACCTACCTCTACAGTTGTGTTATTGCCATAAGTGCTGTGGAAAATGGTAAAAGGAGGACCAGCTTGGGCATAACCCATTAAGTTTATATAATCTTGAATTTGCTCTATTGCGGGCCAAACAAAATCTCTAGAGCCAACTCTTTTTTGGGCAATCGTTTTTGTTATTGACAATACATTTCTAAATCCATAAAAACCTTCTGTAACTTTAGGCATTTCTTCCAAATAGGCGGTTTGCATGGAGTCAGCAAGAATTTCCATTGATTTTTCAATATCTTCAGAAATATTTCTAATCACCCCAGATTTTCGAAACCTTCCAAAAAAAGTAGTTTTGGCGTGCACTTCAATTACGCATAATGATTTTGTTCCCACAGGGTCAATTTCCCACTCTAACTCAACAACCTGATCAATACCATCGTATTTTTTGTATTGAAGAGTAACTTCTTCATCAATTTTGTTTTTTGTAATTGTTATTTCGCCGTTAGTTTCCCCTTCTAAATTCTTCCAACTATAAGTTGCACCAACACCTTTTGTTTGAGGAGAAAAAACAAAAATTTGGTTTTTGTAGCTACTTTCCCAAAGAGACCAATTTTTTCTATTCTTTAAATCATTTAAATATTGATAGGCAAATCGTTGAGGAACATTTATTTCAGTTTGTCTTATTATCGTATAGCTTGGGTCAATGGTGTAAATCCAAAAAACCACAAGAGCAATAACCACTAAAATGATAATAACAATATTTTTTAAAAAGTTTTTTTTCATCTATTGATTTTCAAAAGTAAAAATTAGATTCTTTGTTAAAGTTATATTTTTGTTTCGATTTTCAATTGAAAGCCCTGAAAAACAACTTACTTCAACATATCAAATTATCTATTTGGGTTTTATTCTTTTTAGTTATCACAAAGATAGCTTTTGCAGGAGAAACTGATAAAAACAAATCTAAAAGAGATACAGTATCTGCAATGGTAATGTATGGCGAACATTCCCTTTTAGATAATCTAGCTAATGCTTCAATTGAGGAAATAATAGATTACAGAGACTCATTATTAGGCACTGAAAATTTTTCCTTTAATTTCATCAGTCAATTGAATTTGTTGATTTCAATTCATGACATGAACAAGTTTGAAGTAGCTAATTTGATTGACTCATTGTTTGAAATGGAAGTAATTCCATACGCTATGATCAATCAAATTAATATTTATTTAAACGATCATCCACCTAAAGAAATTCCGATAAACGAACTACCAAAAGAGTTCATTGTAAATCTTTGTCAATCTCAATTTCCAGCTGATACATTTTACCAAGGCTGGAATACAGATGTACCCAACCCCTACAACAATGCCCTAAGTGCTAATGATACTGTAATAAATTTAATTTTAGAGGGTATTTTGCCTAATGATGGTTTTGTAATGCCCTTGGACAAAAAGGTTATGACATCCTCTTTTGGTTGGAGGGAAGGCAGAATGCATAATGGCGTTGATTTAGATTTAGAAGTTTGGGATCCAGTTAAAGTGATTTTTCCTGGAGTTGTTAGAGTTGCTCGTTATTTTGGTGGCTACGGCCGCGTTGTTGTGGTAAGACATTATAATGGTTTGGAAACATTATATGCTCATTTACATAGATTTAAAGTTACACCAGGACAAAAGGTTGAAGCTGGAGATGTTATTGGTTTAGGTGGTTCATCAGGTAGGTCTTCAGGAAGTCATTTGCACTTTGAAACAAGATTTAAAGGAATTGCAATAAACCCAGCTCATTTTATTGATTTTGAACAAGAACATGTAGTTCATGAAAAAGTAAAATTGGTTAAAACAAAATACAGTTTTGCTGCTTTGCCCGAAGGTGTGAATTTGCACACCGTAATTAAAGGAGATAATTTGTATGAAATTGCACAACGTTACGGCACAACCATTAATAAACTTTGTGCCATTAATGGAATTCAGCGTAATTCAATCCTTTATGTTGGTCAAAAAATAAGGGTAATTTAATGGATTTTAAATTTAACATTACCAACTACGAGATTCATCCAACAAATACCATGTATTATGTTTTTAACCACAAAACACAAGAGCGGGCAAATTTTTTCGAGAATATTCTGATTGAACATAAAATTGAGTTTCAAAAAGACTCGCATGAGGGAGGAAATGGAAATTTATTCTTGTTTGATATTCACAAAAGAGATTTAAAAGCTGCCACCCATCTCAATAACCTAACAATAGGAAAATTCAGAAAACCATTTATTCCTGATACTTTCTTTAGGTATTTTGTTTTGTTTCTTGGCTTGGGGGCAATTTTACTTGGTATAATTGGATACTTAGTAAAAGGATAAAGCGTTGGTTTGTTAATATTTATTTTTACAGCGTGAAAAAAGCCATTTTACTTTTCTTTTCTTGTTACCTAGCAACTTCTTTGATCGCTCAAGAAAGAGTTCTAACCTTTGGCTTGCAGTTTAAACCTCTTTTTGCTGATGATATTATTGTTGATAGGGTTGTTTCACAGACAGTAAATAACATTGATTACACACTAAATACCAAAACAGGTTTTTCTTTTGGTGGTGTAATTAGAAGAGGAATTACAGATAAAATCTCTTTTGAAACAGGCATAAATTACGTGAGCCGAAAATTTGATATTGGCTTAGATGACCCTGATACTTTTACTGGTGGTGCAGATTTTACCATAGTTGGTTATGAAATTCCCTTATTAGCTCTTGTTTATGTTCAACTAGACCAACAAATATTTATGAATGCTGCGTTGGGTGCATCTTTAGATTTTTTTCCGAGCGATGTTTTTACAAGGTCAGAGGAAATTTACCATATTTCGAACCGAAGAAGTTGGGTAATGCCTTCTTTGTTGGCTAATTTAGGTTGGGAATACCGCACAAAAAAAATGGGATATTGGTATTTAGGCGCTTCTTTTCACAGGCCCTTTAGCAATATTTATTTTACTGGTGTGCGTTACACATCATCTTCAGAAACCACCGATGCCTTTTTTGAGCTTTCTGGCAGTTACATCACCCTCGATTTAAGGTACTTTTTTCATGAAGACCCTTTGAAGAAAAAATCCAAAGAAGCTTCACAACCAAAGAAAGATGTAAAGTATTATCGGAAGCTTCAAAAAGAAAGGGATAAAGCAAATAAAAAATAAAACTCTCCTTAAAATTTAGGTTCAAACCAATTCTAAGTTTGGTACTTTAAATCACAATAAAACCAATTATTTAAAACAATTTTGCAGCTTAATCGTCATTAGTATTTTAATGAGCTTTACGCCCTATGAATTTTAGAAAAATATCAATTGTTGCAGGCATCCTTATTTTCATTGGAGGTTTTTTTGCCATGAAGTTTTTAGCCAATTCTAAAGAACCACCTAAGAGAAAATCTGCTGCTTCTCAAAAAAGAATGATTTTAGCCCAAATGGTAGAGAATCAAGATGTTAATGTTTTAGTTGATGTAAACGGAAAACTTACTGCTAGCAATAGAATTGAAGTGTTTGCTGAAGTTTCTGGAAAATTAAAACCAACCAATAAACCATTTAAAACAGGTAATTCTTTTGGGCAAGGTGAATCTTTAATTGCCATTGACGATTCGGAGTTTAAACTGAATTTGTACGCTGCCAAAAGCAATTTCTTAAATGTATTAACCCAACTTTTACCCGATTTAAAATTAGATTATCCCGAAGATTTTTCTGCTTGGAAAAAATACGTTGATGCATTTCAAATTGAAAAATCACTAAATGATTTACCTGAGATAAAATCAGATAAATTGAAAGGTTTTGTGGCTTCAAAAAATATTTTCAATACTTTTTATCAATTAAAAAGTCAACAAGAAAGATTAAGCAAATACAATATTACAGCCCCATTTCAGGGTGTTGTTGCCCAAAGCCTTATCAATGAAGGTACTTTAGTTCGGGCTAACCAAAAATTAGGAGAATTTATAAGCACCAATGTTTACGAAATTGAAAGTGCCATTAGGGTTAACGATTTAGATTTTATTTCAGTTGGCGATACTGTAGAATTATCCTCAGAAGACATTCCAGGAATTTGGTTTGGTAAAGTAATTCGTATTTCAAAAAACATCAATCCATCAACCCAAACCTTTTCGGTTTATACCCAAATAAGTCATCCAGAATTAAAGGAGGGCATGTATATATACGGAACTATAAAAGGAAAAAAAGTTGAACAAGTTTTTTCCTTAGACAGAAGGCTTTTAATTGATAACAATTCAGTTTACATTGTTAAAGATTCGGCATTGGTGGTTAAACCAATTCAAATTGAAAAGTATACAACAACAGGTGTTTTAATAAAAGGCCTTTCTGATGGAGAAATGATTTTAAAAGAAGCTATTTCAGGCGCTTATGAAGGATTAAAAGTTGAACCTGTTATTTAATATTCATGAAGCAAATAATAGCTTACTTCATTAAATATCCTGTTTCAGGAAACGTATTAATGCTTTTAATATTCGTTTTTGGTTACTTCGGGTTGGGCAATCTAAAATCTACTCTTTTTCCAGAAGTTGAAAGCAGAAACATTAGTATTAATGTTGTTTATCCAGGTGCTTCACCAGAAGAAATTGAAGAAGGAATTGTCCTTAAAATTGAAGACAACTTAAAAGGTGTAACAGGAGTTGAAAGGGTTTCTTCTGTTTCGCAAGAAAATGCAGGAACAATTACAGTTGAAGTTTTAAAAGGTTACGATACCGACCTAATTGTTCAAGATGTAAAAAATGCTGTTGACCGAATTCCATCCTTCCCAAGCGATATGGAGCCACCAACAGTTTTTAAACAAGAAAACTTAAATTTTGCTTACAGTTTTGCCATAACAGGTCCGGTTGATTTAAAAACTTTAAAAGAATTTGCAAGACGCGTTGAAACTGATATTTTGGCTAAAGAAGGAATATCTAAAGTTGCTCTAAGCGGTTTTCCTGAAGAAGAAATTGAAATAGCATTTAGAGAAGCCGATTTATTAGCTTACAACCTCACCTTTACCCAGGCAACTTTAGCCATTAGAACAGCAAATATTGAGTTAACAGGAGGTAAAATAAAAACCAACCGCGAAGAATATTTAATTAGAGCTCGTTCAAAAGAATATTATGCCGATGGCTTAAAAGATATTATTGTAAAAGCTGACCAAAATGGCAATGTGGTTCGCTTGATGGATGTTGCAGATGTTTATGACAGATGGAGCGATGTGCCAGACAGAAACTACCTAGATGGTGACCCATCTGTTGTGGTAACTGTTCAAAACACTATTAACGAGGATGTTCTATTTATTACTGATGAGCTGAATGAATATGTAGCTCAATTTAACGAGAAAAATGAAACTGTAAAAGCCGAAATCATCAGAGATGGTTCGGTAACACTTCGCCAAAGAATAGATTTATTAACCAAAAATGGTGTGATCGGTTTTATTCTGGTTCTTATTGTTTTGGCCTTTTTCTTGAATTTAAGATTGGCTTTTTGGGTTGCTATTTCTATTCCTATTTCCATGATGGGCATGTTTATTTTGGCAAGCTTTTATGGCTTAACCATAAATGTAATGTCCCTTTTCGGGATGATTTTGGTAATTGGTATTTTGGTTGATGATGGAATTGTAATTGGCGAAAATATATACCAACATTACGAAAACGGAAAATCAGCCTATCGCTCTGCTATTGATGGAACTTTAGAGGTTTTTCCTGCCGTAGTTTCAGCAGTAATAACAACAATTATTGCCTTTTCTACTTTTTTCTTTTTAGATGGAAGATTAGGAGATTTTGCTCCTGCCCTAGCCTTTGTGGTAATGGCAACTTTAGGAATTTCGTTAATAGAAGGCGCTTTGATTTTACCTGGCCATATTGCCCATTCTAAATCATTACAAGGGCCTATAAAAAAGAACCCGTTTGAGAAGTTTATGGATGGCATAATGAGCTATCTAAGAGATAGGTTATACAAACCTTTCCTACTTTTCGCTATGAAAAACACTGTGTTTACCTTGGCAATTCCTACTGCATTATTTCTAATTACTATTGGTTCAATTGGGGGCGGAATAATTGGTGTTACTTTCTTTCCCTTTATTGAAAGAGATGATATTGCAATTTCCATTGAAATGGCACCAGGTACAAGAGATAACATTACCGAAGGTGTTTTAAACAAAATTGAGGCAGCAACTTGGCGTGTGAATAAAAAAATATCAGCCGAAAGAGCAGATAGCAACGAAATTGTTTTAAAAATTCAGAAAAAACTAGGACCTGGTTCTAACAAAGGAAACATAAATGTTACCCTATTAGATGGCGAAACTAGAGGCATGCAAAGTTTTTTTGTTGCCAATTTAATTCGCGAGGAAGTTGGCCTTTTGCCCGAAGTCGAAAAAGCAAGTTTTGGCTCTGCTTCTCCTTTCGGAAAGGCTGTTTCTGTTTCGTTATTAGGCAATAACTTAAACGAGTTAGAAGCTGCAAAACAAGATTTAAAAGCTGAGTTAATGGATTTAGCTTCTTTAAAAGACGTGGTTGATAACGACCAAAAAGGAATACGAGAAGTAAACATTCAATTAAAAGATAAAGCAAGATTATTAGGTTTAAACCTTCAAGATGTTGTTTCTCAAGTAAGACAAGGTTTTTTTGGTAGCGAAGTACAACGTTTGCAACGTGGCGTTGATGAAGTTAAAGTTTGGGTGCGTTACCAAGAACAAGAAAGGGCTTCGTTAACGCAGTTAGAGGATATGAGAATTCGGTTGGCCGATGGACGTGAAATTCCCCTGCATGAAGTTGCCACTTATGAAGTTGAAAGAGGCGTTGTAGCCATTAATCATTTAGATGGCAAGCGAGAAATTAGGATTGAAGCTGATATGGCAAATCCTGACAAAGAAAGTGTACCAGATATTTTGGCCAATGTTGAAGATGAAATTTTACCTCCTATTATGGCAAAATATCCTTCAATTTCCTACACATTCGAAGGACAAAGCAGGCAGCAGGCTAAAGTATTTAACTCGGTAAAAAAGGTTGTGCCCATAATTTTATTATTGATGTTGGCCGTTATTGTTTTAACCTTTAGATCTTTGTTACAAGGTTTTTTAATTTTCATATTAATACCTTTAGGTGTAATTGGTGTAGGTTGGGGACATTGGGCTCATGGTGCTCAAATAAGTTTACTTTCATTTTTTGGTATTATTGGGTTAATAGGTATTATGGTAAACGATAGTTTGGTCCTGGTAACTGCCTTTAACCGAAACATCAAAAGTGGAATGGCCTTTGGTCAAGCTGTTTTAGATGCCGGTTTATCAAGATTTAGGCCCATTCTACTAACCTCAGTTACAACTGTGGCTGGTTTGGCTCCTTTAATTTTAGAAAAAAGTTTTCAAGCACAATTTTTAGTGCCAATGGCAATTTCTATTGCTTACGGATTAATTGCAGCAACCTTTACTACACTTGTTGCCTTGCCACTTGGTTTAGTGCTTTTTAATCGTGTAAAAGTGTATTTAAACTGGCTTTGGGAAGGTAAAAAACCCTCTGCAGAATCAGTAGAACCTGCCTTTCAAGAAATTGAATTTGAACATGAAGTATAAAATATTATTTATTGCTTTACTTCTTGGAGCAACCAACTTAATAGGACAAGAAGTACTTACCCTTGAGCAAGCCGTAGAAAAAACGCTTAACAACAACCTCAACATTAAGGTTTTTAGAAACAGTATTGCTTTGGCCGAAAATAACTCAACAGCAGGAAATGCAGGAATGCTGCCTAATGTTACCTTAAACGCATCAACTGGTTACTCAAACAATAACACCAAATTGGAATTTGCCGGTAACATTGCACCTGTTGAACGTAATGGCGCACAAAGCACCAATAATGGTCTTTCAGTAAATTTAAACTACACTCTTTTTGATGGTTTGGCCATGTTTTATCAATATGATATTTTAAAAGCCAATAAAAATCAAGCTGAAATACAAGCTAGATTAAATATAGAAAATGCTCTTTTACAAGTAATTGCTGGTTATTATGAAATGGGCAGGCTACAAAATCAAATGAAAATTGGAAAAGAAGCATTGGCAATTTCGAAAGAAAGATACAGAAGAGCCAAAACCTACAATGAGTTTGGAGGAAGTTCGAAAATTGAATTTTTAAGCGCTGAAGTGGATTTAAATACAGATTCAAGCGCATTTTTAAATGCTGAGTTGGCTTGGGTTAACTCAAGAAGAAACCTCAACTTTTTTATGGGAACAGAAAACGATTTAATGTATAAAGTGCAAGAAGATGTAACCTTAAATAAGGATTTAAAAATTGAGGATTTATTTGAAAAAGCAAAACAAAATAATGCAGGCGTTTTAAATGCCGAATACAATATTTTAATTTCTGAAAAACAGCTTAAAAGCACCAAATCATCTTTATTACCAACCATTTCTGCCAATGCAAGTTATGGTTATTCTGGGTCAAATAGTGAAGTTGGCATTGTGCTTTCAAACCAAAATACAGGGTTGAATGCAGGTTTGAATTTAACCTATCCCATTTTTAGAGGAGGCCAACAACAAATTCAAAGGCAAAATGCTCAAATTCAGTTAGAGAACGCTACGCTACAAAAAGAATTGGCCGAAAAACAATTGATAAGAGATTTAAACAATGCTTACTCAACTTACCAAAACGCAATTAGAGTAGTTGAGTTAAACGAATCTAACTTAGAAACAGCAAAGCTTAACTTTAACAGAACCAAAGAGTTATTTGATTTGGGTAAAGTAACCAATACGCAATTTAGAGAAGCTCAACTCAATTTTGCCCGTACCAAAAGCACTTTAATTAATAGCAGCTTTCAAGTAAAATTGGCCGAAGCCGATTTAATTAGAATTAGTGGAAGTTTATTGGAGTAACTATGAATTAAACTTAATTTTTATCAAATGAATATTTGATATTGGTAAAAAATTGGTTGCTCACAGGCGTTGCTAATAAACCTATGATTATTTGAGAACCAAAACCAATATCCAAACAGTGATTTTTATTTTCTCCCAATTTTAATTTGTAGCTCCCGCCTAATGCCAAATAATCTTGAAGACTGTAATTAAACTCAAAGCCAAACCTATCATAAAACAAAACTTTAGGGTTTATAAAAATTGTTGCAGAAGCTCCATCTGTTTGGAAATATATTTCCGATTCTAATAAAAATTTAGGTTTCTCAAGTATTATTCCCCCGAAATTTCCATTTACTTTTTTCTTATTAAGAAATATTGATTCATCCCCAGATAAATGATTAAATAATTGATTTGTGGTTGCAATTCCAAAATGAATTTTTTCATAAATCATCAACAATCCAAAATCAAAATTATTTGATGCACCTTCAGTAATAAATCCTCCGGGAGGAGGAGGAAAATATGTCCACGGTTGAAGGTCATAATAATATTTTAAAAAATTTATTGAAAAACTTGGAATTAGTTCAATTTTTGATAATTGAAATGAATAACCTGTATTTACTTTAAAATAGTTTTCATTCCAATCAACCCTATTTCTATTAAGGTGATTTACTCCAACCTGAAATTTTGAATTCGGAATTTTAATTCCAAATGTTGATGTTGATTGAGATTCAAAAATATAATTTGTAAACCCATAAAAATTTGTGAGTTGAATATTTTGATTAAAAGCAGCATAAGCTGGATTAAAAATAGCATAACTATTAGATGGCAAACTTGGTGATTCAATGTTTTGACCTATACCGAAGGCGCAATTAAAAGAAAAGATCAATAAAATCAAAAAGCGCATTCTCCAAAATTAAACCAATATTTAATTAATAATTATTTTGCACTTTTGATAGTATCAAATGATGCTATTATATGAAACCGCCTTATGAAATAACCACCACTATTTTAAAACTTGTTTCTTCTATTTCTGAAAAATTAGGTGCTGTGAGTGCCAATCTTTTAAATAAGCCTTCGCCTTATCTAAGAAAGCAAAATCAAATTAAAACTATTCAATCATCTTTAGCAATTGAAGGAAATAGCCTAAATTATATGCAGGTTACCGCAATTATTGAAAAGAAAAGAGTACTAGGTAAAGAAAAAGATATTAAAGAGGTTTTAAATGCCATTGAGGTTTATGAAAACCTTGATTCTTTTAATCCAACTTCATCTGAATCTTTTTTAAAAGCGCATAAAATATTGATGACAGGTTTGATTGAAAAACCTGGAAAATATAGAAATAAAGGAGTTGGAATTTTTAAAGGATCTGAGGTTTCTCATGTTGGGCCTCCTGCGGAAAATGTTCATTTTTTAATGAGGAATTTATTTAACTATTTAAAAAATGAAAATGAATTGTCTCTGATAAAAGGCTGTGTTTTCCATTATGAAATGGAATTTATTCACCCATTTTTAGATGGAAATGGCAGAATGGGAAGGTTATGGCAATCCATTATTTTAATGCAAGAATATTCCGTATTTGGTTTTTTACCACTTGAAACCCTAATAAGTAAAAACCAAAAAACTTATTACAAAGCTTTGGAAACATCTGATAAACAAGGTAAATCAACTTTTTTTATTGAATATATGTTAGGTGTAATTAATGAGGCATTAAATGAACTTTTAGATTTCAACCAAAAAATATTTACCGACATAGATCGGCTTAACTATTTTATTTCACTCGGAAAGAAAAAATTTACAAGAAAAGATTATTTAAATATTTTTAAAAATATTTCAAGTGCAACAGCAAGTAGGGATTTAAAAAAAGGCACTGATTTAACTCTCTTTGAAAAAAAGGGAGATAAAAACCAAGCTTTTTATATCACCCACTAAATTCCTACATTAAAATTCCATTTTTAGGCTCAATGGAATTTGGTAGTTTGGTTTCGCCAAGCATTTCGCGCAAATCTATTTCAATGGTTCTGCACAAAGATAGCATAGGTATGTCATTCCCTAAACCTTCAAAAGGATTTTCGGAGTAATCACCAACCAACTCCATCATAATATAAACCCAACCTACCAAAACAGTAAAGGGTATGGAAATCCAAATTCCAAATTCGCCCAATTTTGCAAATTCAGAAACCATTCCTAATGGCAATAAAAAAATGAAAATACCTACAAAAATTAAACTTACTGAGCCATATTGACGGGGCAATGGAAACTTCTTGATGCGTTCGGCTTGCCCCTGAAAAGTATAAAAATCATTCAACAATTTTTGTAATTCCATGTGCCTAAAATCATCTATTAAATTTTCTTCTCTAAGTTTTTTTAAATCTTGAGATTGTAAATCAATAATTTGGGTAGCAACATTCTTTTTCTTACTTAAATGTTCAATTTCTTTCGCCGATAAAAAACTACTTAGTTCTTCTCCAATAAACTCCCCATCAAACATACTTTTACCCCAACTAACCATGCGCTTTTGATTAATTTTTCCAACATGACCAGATAAACTAACATGCTCCCATGATGTGGGAACCAGCAACTGATTTCTGAGTGTGTATAACCAAGCAATATGTCTGTAAATCATTCTTTTATGACGAAGCGATAATTCATTTTCAGTTTGTGGTTTATCTAAAAACTGATTGCCAACATAACCCTTAATATTTGTGCCCCAACTGCGGCTTCCGTTTACAATAGCACCCCAAATTTTACGGCCTTCCCACAATCGATCATATGCAGAGTTATTTTTAAAACCAACATAAAAAGCAACAGCAGTACCAATAACCGATAAGGGTAACCAAGGAATTACAAACCAATCCCACTTTGCAAAAGCATACAAACTCGTAACTGCAGTTGCCCAAGCGGTGGTGTAAATCAAATGCCCTCCCGAAAAACTAAGAATGCCTTTTAAATTGAAATTTTTATATACATACATATTGGCTATTTTGGCATAAAAATAAATTTATTAAACGTTATGTGGGAAAAAGTAATTCAAAGCAAAGGTGAAAAGCCTATTTCTTTTGATTTAAACTCCAAAACTAAAAACGCACCTTTAATTGTTTTTGCGCATGGATTTAAAGGTTTTAAAGATTGGGGAACTTTCAATTTACTTTCTGAAACCTTTGCAAAGCAAGGCTTCTGCTTTGTAAAACTAAACTTTAGTTATAACGGAACTACGCCCAAAGACCTAAACAACTTTGCCGATTTAGAGGCTTTTGGAAACAACAATTACAGCCGAGAACTAAATGATTTAGAAAACCTTTTCGATTTTTTAGAATCTAAAAACGAGTTTTCAGAGTGGTATGATTTCTCCAAACTTGCTTTAATTGGGCATAGTCGTGGTGGTGGAATTGCCTTATTAAAAGCCTCAAATGATGAAAGAGTAAAAAAAGTTATAACCCTTGCTGCGCTTTTAGATTTAGGCAGAACTGCAAATCCGCCAAATATTGAAGAATGGCAACAAAAAGGTGTTTTGTATATCAACAATGCCCGAACAAACCAAAAAATGCCAATGTATTGGCAGTTTCGAGAAAACTATATTCAACATTTTGAAGACCTTTCAATTGAATTAAATGCAGAAAATATTGAATGCCCTACCCTTATTATTCATGGTAATAATGACGAAGCTGTAGCTGTTGAGCAAGCTTTTAGAACAAAAGATTTAATTCCTCAAGCCCAACTTGAAATTATTGAAGAAACAGGCCATACTTTTGATGCGACCCATCCTTGGGTTGAAAATAATTTACCATCTAAATCTCAAGAATTTGTTGGTTTGATTTTAAACTTTTTAAAAAGTTGAGTTATGGCAAAGGATATGAAAACCACACAAACCGAAAAAAGCGCAGTAGATTTTATCAATTCAGTTGAAAACGAACAAAAACAAAAAGATTGTTTTGCCTTAATGGGTTTGATGGAAAAAATTACTGGCGAACCCGCCAAAATGTGGGGTCCCTCAATTGTAGGTTTTGGAACATACCATTACAAATATGCAAGTGGCCGCGAAGGTGATTTTTTAACAGTAGGTTTTTCGCCAAGAAAAACCGCCTTAACGCTTTATATTATGTCAGGTTTCAGCAAGTATGATGACCTGATGAATAATTTAGGCAAATTTAAAACTGGCAAAAGCTGTTTGTATATTAAAAGGTTGGCAGACTTAAATATTGATGTGTTAACTGAATTAATATCAGAATCTGTTACCTACATTAAAAACAAAAAATGGCCGTGATTAAAAGGCTAACTGTTTCAAAAGCTTTTCTTTTTTGTTTTGTTATTTGCTTAGTCATTTCTTATGGCTTTTTGTATTTTTTCAATTCAGATTTCGATTCTTCATTCGACCCAAAAAACCTTTTAGGTGGAGACGGATTCTATTATTACCAATATTTGAGGGAGTTGCATTTAGGCTTTCTCAATTACCTTGAAGGAAATACAATTGAAGGTTCAATTTTTACAGATAACAAATATTTTATCGGAGTTGCGCTTTTGCAATTACCATTTTTTATAGTTGCCGACATTATTGATTTTCTATTGGGTAATTTAGGCTACGCCACACCCCTAAAAATGGTTTTTTCATTTTTAGGAAGTGTTTTTTATGCCTCGCTTGGATTGCATTTTGTTTCTAAGTTTTTGGCAACCTTCACGCAAAACAAATGGCACATTTACCTTACACAATCCTTTCTTTTTGCCGCCACTCCCCTGCTCTATTACACTGCCTTTGAGCCGTTAATGAGTCATGTATATTCATTTAGTTTAATTTCAATCTTCATTTTTCAAATACACCAATTTAAAATTTCAAACGCCAATATTAGATTGATTTTTGCTGCCTTAATCTTAGGTTTTATAACCTTATTAAGACCTATAAATATTATTATAGTTTTTGCCATTCCCTTTATTTTAGGCTCTTATGATGCGCTTATACAATTTGTAAAAAAACTAATTGCCAAACCCAAACAATTGGCGCTTTACGCTGTAATTTTTAATGCGGTAATATTAATTCAGTTGCTATTTTACAAATACCATTATGGCAAATGGTTTTATTACAGTTATCAAAACGAAGGATTTAATTTTTTAAACCCCAATTTTATTCCTTTTCTCTTCAGCATAAAAAAAGGGTTGTTTATTTATACCCCAATTTTACTAATTGCCTTTTTGGGCCTTTCCTTTTCGAAGAAACTAGGTACTTATCAAAAAATAACTGGCTTAGGTTTTTTTGTTTTTTTGTTTTACCTGCTTTCAAGTTGGTGGTGTTGGCATTATAGCGGAAGCTTTGGTCAAAGACCTATGGTAGATTTTTTGGGGGTTTTAGCTTTACCCCTATTAATTGTTGTAGATGGCTTGAAAGGCAAAAAACAGTATTTTATTTTAACCATTTGTACTTTGTTTTTATTACTTGAATTGGCTCAAACCTACCAATACAAAAAGTACATTATACCGCCTCAAGGTTTAACTTGGAAAAGGTACAAACAGGTGTTTTTAAAGTTTAATTCGATTTACCGTTGGTTAGATTTTGAAACAGAAAAACCTATTGATGAGGAGGAATATAATCTTGTTTCAAACAAAGAATTTTTAAACCAGGAATTGATTCATTTTAAAGATAGTTACACTCCAAAATTCATTCTTAACAAGCAAGTTTTAAAAGAAGCAGATATAATACTTGTAGAAGGTATTTTTGAAGGGACTTTTGCTAGCACCAAATCAAGTGTTGTTTTCGATTTGCAAAAAAATGGTAATAATTTTTGGAGTTCAAAAAGGGTGCTTGAAGATTTATATGAAACTCATAAACCTCAAAATTTTAGTTTTCAATACCAAATCCCTAAATATGAAAGCACTTTCAAGCAATTAGAAATTTATTTCTTAAACTCAAATAAAAAAATTGATTCATTAAAAATCGAAACTTGCTCGGTGAAAGTTTTTTCTAAAAAACCAAAAATTTAAAACCTTCAGTATAAACTAAAACCATTTTTCTCTGTTTAAGAAAAAATCAAAACCATGAAAAAAATTATTTGGATACTCTCCTCAATTGTAATTTTAGCCATATTCTCAATTACTATTTCAAGCAGCTCTGGTGGGAGAGCATCTGCTGCAAGTACAGGAAATACGGGAGCTCCAGGCGATGATGTTCAAACTTGCATTAGTTGCCATAATGGTGGTGGAAGCATTGCTGTAAATATGGAAATTATCGTAACTGATGCCAACGGAAGTGTTATTACAGATTATTCGCCTGAGCAAATTTATAATGTAGAGGTTCTCATTAATGCAACTGCAGGTACTCCATTGGGTTATGGTTTTCAATTGGTTTCTTTAGCAGATGGAAATAATGCTAATATAGCTGGCTGGCAAAATCCTGAATCTAATGTAAAATTAGTTGCAACAAATGGAAGAAACTATGCTGAACACAATGATGTTACAACAAATAACTCTTTTAAATTAGAATGGAAAGCCCCTGTTTCAGGTTCGGGAAGTGTTACTTTTTATACTTCGGGTAATGGTGTAAATAAAAACTCGGCAACTAGTGGTGATGGCGCATCTAAAACAACTTTAAGTTTAGGAGAAGATGGTGGCCCTGCAGCTTCTGTTGATTACATTGCATTTGCTTCGCCAAAAGTTTATCCAACTCAATTTACATCTAATTTTGCAGTAGAAAATTTTATTGGAAACACCGAAATTTATGATTTAAACGGAAGGTTAATTCAAAATGTATTGGTTACTTCAAACAACCAAATAATTGACTTATCAAATCAAAACACTGGTTTGTATATTTTAAAATTCACCAACCAAGAAGGTCAAGCTTTCACCAAAAAAGTAGTTAAGCTTTAAGTCTGAATTACACCAACGTTAAAACGCTCTGTAATTGGCTTATGGTCTGCAGCCTCAATGCCCATCGAAATCCATTTGCGTGTATCTAAAGGACTAATTACATTATCAACCCATAGTCTTGAAGCAGCGTAATAAGGTGAGGTTTGAGAATTGTAACGGTCCGTCATGGTTTTTAAAATCTCAGCTTCTTTTTCAGGCGTTATGGTTTCTCCTTTTGCCTTTAAAGTTGCCACTTCAATTTGCAACAAAACTTTTGCTGCTTGAGCGCCGCCCATTACAGCCAATTGTGAACTTGGCCAAGCAGCAATCAATCTTGGGTCATAAGCTTTGCCACACATAGCATAATTCCCAGCACCGTAAGAATTTCCCATAATAATGGTAAACTTAGGCACCACAGAATTGCTCATGGCATTCACCATTTTGGCTCCATCTTTTATGATGCCACCTTGCTCGCTTCTGCTACCAACCATAAAACCGGTAACATCTTGCAAAAACACCAACGGAATTTTCTTTTGGTTACAATTCATAATAAAACGAGCCGCTTTATCTGCCGAATCTGAATAAATAACACCGCCAAATTGCATTTCGCCAGTTTTGCTTTTTACCATAGTGCGCTGATTGGCAATAATACCAACACTCCAACCTTCAATTCGAGCCAAGCCTGTTACAATGGTTTTTCCATACAATTCTTTATATTCTTCGAAATCAGAGTTATCAACCAAACGCTTTATAATTTCTCTTACATCGTATTGCTTTTCGCGCGTGGCTGGCAATACACCAAAAATCTCTTGCTCATCTAAAGCAGGTTTTTGAGGTTTAGCTCTGTTAAAACCAGCTTTTGTATAATCACCAATTTTATCTACAATATTTTTAATTTTAGTTAGGCAATCTTTATCATCCAAACATTTGTAATCTGTTACACCAGAAACCTCACAATGTGTTGTTGCACCACCTAAAGTTTCATTATCAGTATCTTCTCCTATAGCAGCTTTTACCAAATAAGAGCCTGCCAAGAAAATACTTCCAGTTTTATCTACAATCATGGCCTCATCGCTCATAATTGGTAAGTAAGCGCCACCTGCTACGCAACTTCCCATAATGGCCGAAATTTGAACAATTCCTTTTGAAGACATAATTGCATTGTTTCTAAACATCCTGCCAAAGTGCTCTTTATCAGGAAATACTTCATCCTGCAAAGGCAAAAACACGCCCGCACTATCAACCAAATAAATTATGGGTAAGTTATTTTCAATTGAAATTTCTTGTGCTCTTAAATTCTTTTTGGCAGTTATAGGAAACCAAGCACCGGCTTTTACTGTGGCATCATTGGCAATTACAATACATTGTTTGCCACTAACATAACCTATCACAACAACACAGCCTGCAGAGGGGCAACCGCCATATTCCTCGTACATTCCATCTCCTGCAAAAGCGCCAATTTCAACTTGTGGCGCGCCATCATCTAGTAAAAACTCAACACGTTCGCGGGCTGTCATTTTGCCTTGTGCATGCTGCTTTTCTATTTTCTTTTTTCCACCTCCTAAAACAACCTTGCTAAAGTTGTGGTTTAGTTTAGATAAGAGTAGTTTATTGGTGTCTTCGTTTTTATTAAATTCTAGTTGTTTTGCGTTTGTGGGCATGTAGCTTTTTTTTTGAGGGGTAAATATACAATGTGGATTTGGGTTTATTTATTTTTTTCGAATCAATAAACAGAAAAAAAAGACAATTCCTTAAAATTAAACTTCAACTTTGCAACCAAATTAACCTTTAGAGGTTTAAGTAATTAAATAACCAAAAAATGACGTTTTCTACAGGTCAAATAATTTTTGCACTTTCTTTTCTAGCCATATTTATTATTGGGATTTCTTATGCTTTTTTAAAAGACAAAAATGTAAGAAACAGGCATTACAAAGGTGTGTATTGGGTGTTTATTTTAATTGCTTCGGTTTTTGCCTTTTACTTTGTTTTGGTTAAATTGCTGGCTAAATAATTTTTTTGCGACAAATCCTTTTTCTTTTCTTTTTTATTTTATTGTTTTTAGGTTGTGATAAACCTATTACTAAAACTAACCAAGTGCAACCTACTATTAGAGATTGGGAAGCCATAAAATCATCAGGAAAACTTATTGCACTTGTTGATAACAGCACTACCTCCTACTTTATTTATAGAGGGCAGCCACTTGGTTTTGAGTATGAACTTTTAAACTGGTTTGCAGAAGAAAATAATTTAGAGTTAGAAATAGTTTTAGTTGATGATTTAGATTCGGTTTTTAACCAAATTAAAAAAGGCCACGGAGATATAATTGCAGCCAACCTAACCATTACCAAACAAAGGCAAGAATTGGTAAATTTTACCGAACCTCATTTATCTACAAGGCAAGTTTTGGTGCAAAAATTACCCGAAAATTACTGGCAATTTACAGCCGACCAAATAAGCTCTAAACTAATAAGAGACCCAATTGATTTGGCCAATAAAAATGTATGGGTACGAAGAAACTCTTCATTTTACGAGCGCTTAAAAAGTTTATCGGATGAAATTGGAAATGAAATTGATATTACCGAAGCCGATGGAAAACTGCAAACAGAAGATTTAATTAGATTGGTTGCACAAGGCGAAATTGATTATACCATAGCTGATGAAAACGTTGCCAAAACCAACAAAAAATATTACCCCAATATTGATATTGAAACTGCCGTAAGTTTTTCTCAAAATATAGCTTGGGCCATAAATAAAAGGGCCACCAACCTGCAAACCGTTTTAAATACTTGGATTACTGAAAAGAAAAAAACCAACGATTACCACACGATTTATTTAAAGTATTTTAAGGCGAGAACTGCTTATGCCAAAAAAGTAAAAAGTGATTTTGGTTCGGCTAAAAACAGAATTTCGGAGTATGATGATTTGATTAAACTAAACGCCAATAAATTTGATTTTGATTGGCGGTTGATTGCCTCTGTTATTTTTCAAGAATCTCAGTATGATACCAGTGCCGAAAGTTGGACAGGAGCGCAAGGTTTAATGCAATTATTACCCCAAACCGCAGCAGAGTTTGGAAACGGAAGTTTATCTGACCCAAACTTTAATATTTATGCTGGTACAGCCTATTTAAGCCAAATGCTAAAACATTGGCTGCCAAAAGTTACTCAAAAAGAAGAAGCCCTAAAGTTTGCCCTAGCCTCTTACAATGTTGGTTTAGGCCATGTTTTAGATGCCACTAGACTGGCAGAAAAAAATGGTTTAAATGCTAACGTGTGGAATAATAATGTTGAACTGATGCTTAAAAAGAAAGCCGAAAAAGAATACTACAACGATGAAGTAGTGTATTATGGTTATTGCAAAGGCTCTGAACCAGTTTTTTATGTGAAGCAGGTTATTGAAAGGTATAAACATTATAAAAATTTAATAGACTAGGCAAAAAACCACCAAGCCCCATTTTTACCTCATATCCATTTACAAACGCTTACAAACGACTAATATCGTTACTATACGTCATAATTTGTACTCAAAAAAGAAAATAACACATATTTTAGAGCAGTTTATGTGCTTGTTTTACGTTGTTTAGTACTTTTATGCACATTATGAAAGACGAAAGGTGGCTAACTATCATAATGATAGTTAGCCGCTAGTTATGGGCAATTTGAAAAAATGAACATTCCTGAAATAGGTTGACTAAAAATTAAAAAATAGAATTATGACATTCTCTATTTCGAATTTGAAAACTATATGAAGAAACAACTAATCTTTGGACATATTGCAACTTTATTAGTAGGCGGACTAATTTATTTACTTTTTAGAACATCATCACTTAAAATGTTTGGATGGTATAAAACCATAGGTTTGGGTGAATTTACAAATGGATTAAGAAAGTTAACAATTCCATTTGCCGACAAAATTCCTGATTGGATTTTGTTTTCACTTCCAGATGGACTTTGGATATTTTCTTATGTCAGTTTAGTGCTTTTCATATGGAATAATTCAATTTCAAAAAGCAATTTATTTTGGATTTTAATAATTCCAACTTTGGCTATCTGTTCAGAAATAGGACAATTATTAGGTTTTGTTCCAGGCGTTTTTGATGTGACTGACCTATTACTCTATCTTTTAGGAATGACTTTACCATTTATATTATTTAAAAAATCAATTAATTTAAAAATTCAAATCTTATGAAAAGAAATCTAAGAAACATTATGTCTGCTTTTGCTTTTGCAATATTTATATTTATGGCTTTGGGGAGCGAAGACGAAGAAACAAGTAACCTTACACCACAAGAACAAAAAGTACAATCTCAATTTAGTTCGTGGGACGGTTCTCACCGAGGGTTAGAAACAATGATTAAAAAAAGTATGAACGACCCAGATAGTTATGAACACGCTGAAACAAGATTTAGGGATGATGGAGATAAAATATTTGTGATTACAACATTTAGAGGAAAAAATGCTTTTGGAGGGACTGTTTCTAATACTGTAAGTGCTTATGTCGACTACAACGGAAATGTAATAAATATTGTAAGTCAAGAATAAAAAAAGCCCATAACAAAGGCTCATAAATAATTGCCGTATTAGTAGTAAATTCAAGCATTGTAGCTCGTATGAAGTTCGTTGTAGATTGAAAGATTACTGCTTCGGAATCGGCAACTATTCATAGCCAAACCGTTGTATGCCATTGAAAAAAAAGAAAATCCACCGCACGTTCAAGCACATTTAATTTTGCTCGTACCTCACAAAATCAAAAGAGCTTTCACTTCCCCACCGCCACCCTCAATTAACTGTGAATAATCATCTCGTTTTTTAGTGATTATTTTCACATTATTCTTATATTGTACATTTTCTAATCGGACTGTTATGAATCGCATCAAGGAAGTACTGGAAGAACAAGGCAGAAGTCAGAAATGGTTAGCTATACAGATAAGTAAAAGCTATAACATGGTGAATGCCTATGCACAGAACAGACAACAACCACGACTAGAAGTATTGAATGATATTGCTAAAACCCTAGATATAGATGTAAAAGACCTAATCGTTAGTACAAAGCCATGAATCAGAACCCCGAACAAATAGCAAGAGATAAGATTGACCAAATGCTGATAGAAGCAGGTTGGCTTGTTCAGTCAAAAGACAAAGTAAATTTGACTGCTGGTATTGGAATTGCTCTGCGAGAAACAAATACAGAATCTGGTTCTGCTGATTACATACTTTTTGTAAACTCAAAAGCGGTTGGTGTTATAGAAGCTAAAGCCGAAGACTTAGGATGTAAATTATTACAAGTAGAAGATCAATCTGTGCGCTATTCAAAGGATGCAATTAAGATTGGGAAATTTATGTTGGAAAGCGAAAAACCTTTTGTGTATGAAAGCACAGGAACAGTAACTCGTTTTACCGATTATAGAGATCCAAAACCAAGAGGACGAAATGTATTTTGGTTTCACAAGCCTGAAACCATTGCAGAATGGATTAAAAAAGGACCATCGCTGAGAGAACGGTTGCTTTCTATGCCTGCGCTTGACCCAACAGGTTTGCGCCCTGCACAAATTGTGGCAGTAGAGAACTTGGAGACCTCTTTTAAAAACAATCGCCCAAAAGCATTGATTCAGATGGCTACGGGAGCAGGAAAAACATTTACGGCTGCAACTTTTGTTTATCGCTTATTAAAACATGCTGATGCGAAGCGAATTCTATTCGTGGTGGACACCAAAAACTTGGGCGAACAAGCCGAACAAGAGTTTATGACCTTTCAGCCTACTGATGACAACCGAAAATTCACAGAATTATACAACGTACAGCGATTAAACTCAAGCTACATTGCGTCTGATAGTCAGGCTTGTATTTCAACCATACAACGGCTTTACTCTATTTTAAAAGGAGAAGAGTTAGACGAAAGTGCAGAGCTTGAGAATCCCGAAGAAAGCTCATGGATGCAACAGCAAATGAGTAAGAAAAAGGCTGTTCCTGTAGATTATACGCCCAAAGTACCGATTGAGCAATTCGACTTTATTGTAATTGACGAGTGCCATCGTTCTATCTATAACCTTTGGAAGCAGGTCTTAGATTATTTTGATGCATCCTTAATTGGTTTAACCGCTACTCCAGACAAAAGAACCTTTGGTTTTTTCAATGAAAATGTAGTAAGTCAATACACCTATGAAGAATCGGTAACAGATGGCGTAAACGTACCTTACGATGTGTACACCATTGAAACTGATATTTCTCAAAAAGGTGATACCATAAAAGCGGGTTGGTTTATAGATAGAAGAGATAAATTAACCAGAGCCAAACGTTGGCAGCAGGAAGATGAGGATACCGAATACAAGCGAAACGACTTAGATAAAAAGGTAGTTAACCTTAGTCAAATCCGTAGTATCATTAAAGAATACAAAAGAGCTTTAAAGGTAGATATATTCCCTAATCGAGTAGATAAGAATGGAGAATATGAAGTACCTAAAACATTGGTGTTTGCGAAAACGGACAGCCATGCAGATGACATTATAAAGATTATCCGTGAGGAATTTGATGAAGGAAATGATTTCTGTAAAAAGGTAACCTACAAAGCAGATGAAGACCCTAAATCAGTCTTGAATCGTTTCAGAAATTCCTATCACCCTCGTATTGCCGTTACGGTGGATATGATTGCTACAGGTACAGATGTAAAACCTTTGGAGGTGTTGCTCTTTATGCGTGATGTAAAAAGTGTCAACTACTTTGAGCAAATGAAAGGCAGAGGAACGAGAACTATTAATAGCGATACCTTTCAAAAGGTTTCACGTACCGCCAAAAGCAAAACACATTTTGTGATTGTAGATGCCATTGGTGCCACTAAATCTAAAAAGACCGATAGCCGTCCTTTAGAAAGACAGCCTACTGTTCCCATGAAAGATTTATTGAGTGCCGTTTCTATGGGAATTGCAGATGAAGACTTGTTCTTGTCTTTATCCAACCGATTGATTCGGTTAGAAAAGCAAATTACTGAAAATGAAAAAGACAGAGTACTCGAATTTTCAGGAGGTAAAAACTTAAAGCAGATTACCAAAGAGTTGATTACTGCTTACGACCAAGATGAAATTGACAACAGAGCACAAATAGAAATTGATAAAATTCCTATACAAGACAGAACACCTGCTTTAATTGAAGAAGCCAAGAAAACAGCCCAAGAAGAATTAGTGAGGCAAGCAGCTTCTACCTTCAATGGTGAGTTAAATAACTACTTAGATAATGTTCGCAGAGAACACGAACAGATAATTGACAGCATTAATCTGGATACAGTTACTAAATCGGAATGGGACACCACTTCCGTAGATAAGGCAACAGCGATTGTAAAAGATTTTAACGAGTATTTAGAATTGCACAAAGACGAAATAAAAGCCTTGAGTATTTTCTACAACCAACCTTACAACCGTAGAGAAATCACTTTTAAAATGATCAAAGATGTGTTTGACAAGTTGGTATTAGAACAGCCTTTATTAGCTCCCGATTATGTGTGGAATGCCTATGCTGCTCTTGAAGATGTAAAAAGTGAGCAACCCAAAGATGAGCTCACAGCATTAGTATCATTAATTCGCAGGGCTTGTGGTATTGATGGCGAACTGAAAGCTTTTGACAAAACGATTGATGAAAATTTTAAAAAATGGATTTTCAAACAAAATGCAGGGCAACACAACCGTTTTACCAATGAACAAATGGACTGGCTGCGTATGATTAAAGACCACGTGGTAAGTAGCTACCATATAGAATTAGACGATTTAGATTACACCCCTTTTGACAGCCAAGGTGGTAAAGGAAAAATGTTCAAACTTTTTGGAAACGAAATGAATGAAATTATTAATGAACTCAATGAAGTATTAGCAGCATAATGAGAGAAGATTGGATAGAATGCTCATTGATTGAAGGTTGTGATATTCATGACAATCTGAGGAAGCCTATTAATTCGAAAGAACGGAATGAACGAATTAATGGTAAAACTCAAAATCAATTATTCCCCTATTATGGAGCAACAGGGCAAGTTGGATATATTGATGATTATTTAACAGATGGTGATTTCGTTTTAATTGGTGAAGACGCAGCCCCATTTTTAGATTATTCTAAAGATGTAGCTTACCAAATTTCAGGCAAAACATGGGTTAATAACCATGCGCATATTTTGAAATCAAAATTCAATGATATGTTTTTGCTTCACTTTTTGAACAACTTCAATTACAAGGATTATGTTTCAGGTACAACTAGATTAAAATTAACACAAGGTAGGTTAAAGCAAATTCCTATTAAAATCGCTCCTCTTCCTGAACAACGAGCCATCGTTTCCAAAATAGAAGAACTCTTTTCCGATTTAGACAAAGGCATAGCCGACCTCAAAAAAGCACAAGATCAATTAGTGATTTTTCGCCAAGCGGTGTTGAAGAAAGCTTTTGAGGGGGAGTTGACGAAGGAATGGCGGGAACAACAAATTAATTTACCAACTGCAGATGAATTGTTGGTGCAAATCAAAGTAGAACGCCAAAAGCATTACGAACAACAAATTGAGAATTGGGAAAAAGCTGTTAAAACTTGGGAAGAAAATGGGAAGGAAGGGAAAAGACCTTCGAGAATTTCTAAACCTAAAATTGTTTCAGAAGTCAAGAGTGAAGACATTGAAAATTATGACAAAATTCCGAGTTCGTGGTATTGGTCAAGATTTGGAAATGTCACCTATAAGATTGGTGATATAGACCATAAAATGCCCAAAACATTTGAAGGAGGCTTACCTTATTTATCAACCGGTAATATAAAAGCAAATGGAACGATTGACTTTGAAGGCGCCAAGACAATTTCAAAAGTAGATTTTGATAGGCTTGCACTTAAAATTAAGCCCGAAAAAGGAGATATTATTTTTCCTCGTTACGGAACTATAGGTCGAAACGTACTAATTGATTTTAATAAAGAATTTTTGGTTTCTTACGCTTGTGCAATAATTAAAAATATTACAAAGCTGATGGACTCAAAATTTGCTTTGTATTACTCCGTTTCACCTGTTATTAAAAGAGAAATCAAAAGGTATACTGTTCAAACTACCCAAGCAAATATTGGTATTGCCTCAATAGAAGTTTTTGTTTTTCCATTATGTTCAAAAGAAGAACAGCACCAAATCGTACAAGAAATTGAATCTCGTTTATCCGTTTGCGATAATGTAGAGCAAAGCATTACCGAAAGTTTAGAAAAAGCAAAAGCCTTACGCCAAAGTATTCTTAAAAAAGCTTTTGATGGCACATTACTTTCAGAAGCAGAAATAGCAACCTGCAAGGCAGCACCAGATTATGAACCTGCGAGTGTTTTGTTGGAGAGGATTAAAGCGGAGAAAAAGTAATAGATTATGCATCGATTCTCAAATATTAGAAAAAAGGACCTTGAAAAGGCAGCTAGCATATTGGATGAAAATGGGCTAGATGAAAAAGCAATTTTTAATAACTATTATATTCAATTGGATAATGGAAGGGAGTACCCTTTTAAACAATTGTCTCATCAAGCCTACGAATTAGTTCATGGTTCTTCAGGGCAACTAAACTTTCAAAGAGATGAAAAGAATGAACAAATAATAAAAGAGTTAGGAGTTAAGGTTAATTACTACAAAGAAAATATAAACCCTTTTCAAGAGCACGAATTGCAAATATTTCACTTACTATCAGGTAAAGAGTATCGGAAAGAATCGGAAAAATCAAGAACCGATAGAAATCGCTTACTGCCGATAGTTAAAAAATTAAATTATTGGGCAAAAAGTTTAGAACAGTTTGAACTTGTAAGTAACAGTGACAATAAATGGTTATGGCCGGGCGGAAAGATTCGAGAATATCTTTGGATTCGTTTGTATAACCCCAAAGATTCAGGAAAGATTTTTTTTGATATTGGAATAGATGGGAACGGGGACTTGTATTTAGATTTAAACCCAAGAACATCGGTACTCAGAGGCGAAACAGCTATTTCTAACTCTGAAGTAAATATCTATGAAGATTTCATAAAATCAAAGAACTTTCAACCTTTAAGGATCATTAAATCTGATTATGACAACTTAACATGGAAAAACCTTATTGAATTAAGCAGCAGCTTCATATCATCAAATTATACTCTTTACCTAGAATTAGAGGAGCTCTTAAATCAAGAAACTAGAGCAAAAGAAAAAGAAACAACCTATTTAAGTGAGCCTCCCAAAAAAATTAGGTCAAACGTAAAGCTTAACCCTTCCTTTAAAGGACACAATACCGATTGGGTTAAAAAGAATAAAACCTCTTCGTACATTGGAAATAAAGGAGAAAAGTTTATAGAAAAGTTAGAGAAGGATCATTTAAACGAAAATGGTTGCGAAAAGCTTACTAAGAATGTGACTAAAGTTCTAGACGGCAAAGGCTATGATATTTTAAGTTTTGAAACGGATGGGGCTTCAAAATTCATTGAGGTTAAAACTACCTTAGGAGATGCAAGCACTCCCTTTCAATTAACCGTTAATGAGAAAAGATTCCTTGAACTCAATCCCTCTAATAGTTTTATTTATCGAGTATATAATTTTATTCCTCATAAAATGCAAGGACAATACTTTATCATAAGGTCTACTGAGTTAAATGATTATTTATTTGAACCTACAGTTTTTGAAGTTTCAAAGTAATTTACATTAAGTTCAGCGCTATTGTTTTGACCTATTATAGAAATGGGATGAAATCTAATTTACCCTTACTTTATTACAAATAAATTTAATTTTAACCCTTATTTTGTTACAAATAAATCTTATTTTTACCCTTATTCTATTACAATAAACTCATTAAACATTCCATGAACTTCGAACGGCATGCTTACAAACATCTATTAGAATGGAAAGAAAGTAGCAATCGGAAACCCTTGCTAATAAGAGGTGCAAGGCAAGTTGGTAAAACTACACTAGTTAAGCATTTTGCCAAAAGCTATACCTATAGCATAACACTCAATTTAGAGCGGGCGGCTGATTTACGCTATTTCACTGATTTTACCGATGCAAAAACTATCGTAGAAGCTCTATTTGCTACTCACGGCATTCCTTCTGCTCAAAAAGCAGCTACACTTTTATTTATAGATGAGATACAAGAGTCCCCAACGGCCATTGCCTTGCTGCGCTATTTTTATGAAGATGTACCGGACTTGCATCTTATTGCAGCAGGTTCTTTACTAGAGCATGTCATTCGTAAAGTAAAAAATTTTCCAGTCGGTCGTATCAACTATTTATATCTACAACCGCTCAATTTTTTAGAATATTTAGAAGCAAAGCAACATTCTAGAGCCTTAGAAGAGATTAATAAATTGCCTGTAGAAAGCTATGCGCAACCCATACTAAAGGAATTGTTTCACGAATATGCCATTATTGGAGGAATGCCCGAGGTGGTTAAAACATATTTAGAAACCAACAGCTTAGCTGATTTAGGGGTGGTTTATGAAAGTATTTGGGCAACTTATAAAGAAGATGTAGAAAAATATGCTCAAAATACCACAGATGCTCGAGTAATTAAGCACATTATGAATACGGCTCATTTGTATTTAGATCAGCGCATTAAGTTTCAAAATTTTGGAAACTCCAATTATAAATCTAGAGAGGTGGGAGAAGCCATGCGCAACCTGAATGATGCACGCATTATTCAGTTGATTTACCCTTCCACCAACACGAGTCCGCCCATTCAAAGTGATTTAAAAAAATCGCCAAGGTTACAATTTCTAGATACTGGCTTAGTGAACCATGAATTAAAGATACAAGCCAATATGTTGGCTTTAGATGATTTAAATACGGCTTATAAAGGGGCTGTTATTCCTCATTTAATCACGCAAGAATTAATCTCCTTAAATACATTACAGTATAAAAACCCTAATTTTTGGGTGAGGGAAAAAGCACAATCCTCTTCAGAGGTTGATTTAATTGTTCAGGCTAACGATAAAATTATTCCCATTGAAATAAAGTCCGGGAAAGAAGGCAAGCTAAAATCATTGCATCAGTTTATAGAACAGTGTGAACACCCTTACGCTGTTCGTTTGTATGCCGGTGAATTTAAAATAGAGCAACATCAAACACCCATAAATAAAAAAGCATATTTGCTATTGAATTTACCTTACTATTTAGGAACAAAATTAGCAGAATACATAAATTGGTTTATTAAAAATCACAAACTATGACAGACTCAAGTATTATATCAAAGATTTGGAACCTCGCAGGCGTATTACGCGACGATGGTATAAGTGCAGGTGACTATTTAGAACAAATCACCTATTTGCTATTCCTTAAAATGGCAGATGAACTGAATAAGCCACCCTACAGCAAGGGCCTAGTTTTTCCAAAACTGAAAGATGTTGAAGGCAACGAAATTTCAGATGGAGAAACCTGTGATTGGGAAACACTTTCAAGCAAAAGAGGTGCTGAACTGGAATCTTTCTACAGTCAGTTACTGCGAACGCTTTCTACAGAAAAAGGCATGTTGGGCCAGATTTATACTAAGAGTCAAAATAAGATTCAAGATCCTTCTAAACTCTTAAAGGTAATTGACCTAATTGGCAAAGAGAATTGGAACATGATGGGTGCCGACATCAAAGGAAAAATCTATGAAGGTTTATTGGAAAAGAATGCCATGGACAGCAGCGGTAGTTCAGGAGCTGGGCAATACTTTACACCAAGAGCATTAATAAGGGCTATTGTAGCTTGTGTTCAACCGAAGCCTATGAAATCGATTGCAGACCCTGCTTGCGGCACAGGTGGTTTCTTTTTAGCGGCTTACGATTGGATTATTGACAACAATGAGTTAGACAGAGAAGAAAAAGTATTCCTAAAGAACGATACGTTCTATGGAAATGAGATAGTTGCCAATACACGTAGAATGTGTTTAATGAACATGTACTTGCACAATATTGGTGATATCATTGGTGATACTCCAATCAAATCCACAGATGCATTAATATCTGATGATGGTGCACGTGTTGACTATGTCTTAGCTAACCCTCCTTTTGGTAAAAAAAGTAGCATGACCATCACCAATGAAGATGGTGAAGCGGAAAAGCAAGACATGAGCTACAACCGTCAGGACTTTTGGGAAACTACTTCCAATAAGCAATTGAACTTTGTGCAGCACATTAAAACGATGCTAAAGATTAATGGTGAAGCCGCTGTTGTTTTACCTGACAACGTTTTATTTGAAGGTGGTGCAGGTGAGGAAGTGAGAAAGCAACTAATGAAAACTACCGAGCTGCATACCATACTTCGTCTGCCAACGGGCATATTTTATGCACCTGGGGTAAAAGCAAATGTTTTGTTTTTCAATAACAAACCTGCAAGTAAAGAAGCTTGGACCAAAGAAGTTTGGTTTTACGATTACAGAACCAATATACACCATACGCCAAAGAAGCGCACCATGACCATGCAGCATTTGGAGGACTTTATTACGTTGTACAATTCTGAAAACCTAGACAAAAGAAAAGAAACTTGGAGCCCTTCGACAGGCTCAGGACAGGCTGGCAATGAAGAAGGTAGATGGCGTAAATATTCTTATGATGACATCATTGCAAGAGACAAAACCAGCCTTGACATCTTTTGGATTAAGGATAAAAGTTTAACGGATTTGGACAATCTTCCTGACCCCGATATATTGGCTAATGAGATTATTGAAAATATAGAGTCAGGATTGAATGCGTTCAAGGAGATTATGGAAACGATTAATGGAAATGAAGAATAAGCCAACACAGATTCAAGCACATTGCAATCCTCGTTCCTGCGGTTGCAAAGAGCCTTCTCGCCAACGCTAAAAACGAAATGAATAAAATAAAAGCGGCATACAACAACACCTATTCGCAATACCCTTCGGGATACTGCGCATAGCCAAACCGTTGGCATTAATACTGGAAAAATGAATCTTTTTTAACTTTAAACCTCTAATTATGACCGTACTTAATCCTTTAACATCCGCTTTTAAGAAAATCTATTTCTTGACAATTCTTTTATTTTCATATTCGTTTGGACTTAATGCTCAAACCTATGTGAATCAATCGTTATTGTTGACTGATTTTTCGCTTACTGCTAAACAAACACATAGTGTTACAAAAGTGAATGGAAATGAAGAGATTTTGTACCTAGGTTCCACTACGAACCAAAGTACTTTGCAATCAAATTTGATTTTAACAAAAAGGGATGCTGAGGGTACTCTGATTTGGCAGCAGCAATTTGCTGCTACTAATAGCTTAAACACTTATGGTGTTGATTTTGAAATTGTCACGGGAAAAATAATTGTTGCAGGTGCTGTTCAAACTCAACAAGGTTTCGATTACCTCGTACTTCAAGTTAATGATACAAATGGACAAGTTATCAGAAACGACATCTTTAACAGTAGCTTTGGATTAAATGATATTCCAACAGATATAGCTACAAATGCCTCAACCATTTTTTTAACTGGTGTTTCTTCAAATTCTAATCTCGATCAAGATTATTACACCATCGCTTGTAACTTCAATGGTGTAAAACAATGGGAACATCGGTACAACTATGATAATGCTGACGATGTTGCTTCGAATGTCCAATACACTGATGATGCTATTTTTGTTACAGGAGCCTCAGGTGATTCTTTCCAAGACTACAGTTTTACAACCATTGCCTTAGACCCTTCTACCGGATTCTTTTTAGGAGATGAAAGGGTTAATAATGGAACTATTGGGTATGATTATCCAATAGGAGTAACTTCTGACTCTCAACAAAATTTATTTATAACTGGTCAAGCTAATAATAATTGGTTAACCGTAAAAGTAGATACCAATTTAACTATACTAGATAGTATTAGAATTAAAGGTTATGGTATTGACTCTGTTCAAGGTATAATAATTGATGACACCAACAACATTTACTTGTACGGATTTTCTGAAAGGAAAGACAAGTTTTTTGAAGCCCAATTTGTAAAGTTATCCAATCAATTAACTCTTATTTGGCAGCGGAATTATCAAGTTGAATCTAATTCACATACCAAAATTCGATTTGCCGCATTAAAGGAAAGTCAAATTGCTTTTGTAGGTACCACGAATCAAACCTTAATTCATGGTGGTATTACGCTAAATGGTGAATTTAACTGGCTTAGAGAATTTGAAGATGCTCAACTAAGTAATACCAAACCGCTTGGTATTACCCCTCATGAAGCAAATAACTGGTTAATATCCTGCACTGTTGAGCAAGGCAACTCTGATATTTTTGGTCTTATTCAACTTGAACATAAAAAAGTAGAAGAAATAATAGTTGCCAATCCCAATGGCAAACCTGATTGGGTTGATGACCAAATTATTGTTCGATTTAACCCAAATGAAGTAGATTCAAGTTTTGTATCAAACCCTAACTTGATGCATACTTCTTTACAAGAGGCATTAACTCCCACTGCTTATTCAGCCCTGAGTGCAAACCTTACTGAATTAATTGATTTATCTACGCTTAGCGTAATAAAACTTTATCCAAATTTTACACCTGCTGATAGTACTTCCATTAATGTAATTGGTGAAACCATTAAGCTAAAAAAATTATGGAGTACGTTTATCTTAACCGGTGAAAAATTTGATGAAGTGGCCATTAAAAATTCTTTTATCAACCAATTTCCAACTGTTTTTTACGCTGGTAGAAACCCAGTTGCATATCCTCATTGGATTCCAAACGATCCAATGCTAAATACCCAACCTAGCTTAGTAGATAATGGAACTAATAATTTTCATATTGATATGAAAAATGCTTGGAGTTTAGAAAAGGGAAAGCCTTGGGCTAAAGTTGGAGTAGTTGACTTTGATATAAACTCCTTCAATTTAGACTTTGGTGGTACAGTTTCTTCTAATAGCACATCAAAGTTTCCCGAAAATGTATTTGTAAATAGTAATTATATGACAAACACACTAAATACTACCTCAAACGGTCATGGCACAGCAGCTGCTAGTATTATAGGTGCTATTTCAAATAACAATGAAGGGGTTAGTGGTGTTGCTGGTGGCGATGGAGCAAATGGAAATGAGGGCGTAACTCTATATGGGCTTGACATAAAAAAGTCTGTAAATTCACAGAACACTACTTTAGATATTGCTTCAAAAGCAATCGACCATAGCATTAAGGCCAATTGGAATATTAACATTTTTAATAACAGTTGGGGAATGACATTAACTGATCCAGATTTTAAAATGAGCGAGTTTACAGACTATTGGAATCAGGTGAACTTCCTTTTTGAATCTGGTATCCCATTTGTAGCTTCAAGAGGAAATTCTAACAACGATAATCATCAATTTCCTGCAACCTATCCTGACCCTGTGGTAATATCTGTAGGTGCGGGCAATATTTCAAATGGCCAATTTGCCACTGGGCACAGCTATGGTAAAAATGTTGATGTTATTGCTCCAGCGGGTGCAGCCACAGTTGGTGGCTTTGGGTCATCTAATCCACCCTTTTTAACTGGTCAAACTCCTTATGGTGGTCTTAGTGCAACCTCTGCGGCAGCTCCACATGTAACTGGGTTGGCAGCTTTAATGGTTAGCTACTATAATTCATCAATTCCAAACCCCAATAACCTCACAAATGAAGACATAGAAGCATTAATTGAATATTATGCAACTGATGCAAATGCACCAAATTATGATCAATTTGCTGGCCATGGGTACATCAATGCATACCAAACATTAAAGCATATAAAAAACCCTACATACAAGGTAAGGCACTTTTCTTTTTCTGTTGACCCCTCAAATAAGGTATTAGACAACGCCAACCACACTATTTCTTTGAAAGCGATGTACGAATCTAAATTTACAGGTTCAATTATTCAAGCCGATGATTACGTATGTGAAGTTTATAAAATTACAGCTACAAATACTCACTCCTTAAGTCAAACAGAGAATTTGATTACCAGCCCAAAAGGCACGCATGCTTGGGCTAGAAATGCGCAATCTGATTTTTTTGGTTTCGAATCAGAACTTTATCCCATAGGTGGCTGTGAAATAATAAGCGCTAATAATACAACTGCTTCCTTGGAAGGTTATATTTATAAAGTTTTGCATCCTGTTGGCAAGCCAAACCAAACCTTAAATAAATGGTTACCAGACTTTGGAAATAACAATGGAAAAATTAGTTATTCCCTACATACACTAGATGATAATGCAGCATATCTTGAGGAATCATCAAACCAATTAATTAATGTTTTTCCAAATCCTTCATCAGGAAATCTGTTTATTGACCTTCCTTTTGATAATTGCAAAATTTCAATTTTTAACAGTTTAGGGCAAGTTGTTTTTCATAATGATAAATTAATGATTGGCTTGAACACAATCGACCTATATAGCCTTTCAAATGGGTTGTATTATATTGAAATAACTAATTCAAAAAAGCCCTATTTCAAGAAATTAATAATCCAAAACAAATGAAAAAAGCCATAGCTAGTTTTCTTTTTCTATTGATAATTAAACCAAGTTTTTCCCAAACATGGAGTCCTCCTGAGTTTGGCAATATTCAGGCTTATGACTTTCTTGGTAACGAAGGTGCTATATTTGACTTTACAGAGTGGAATGACACACTTTATTGCGCAGGTTTTTTTATTAATGGAATTGGCGATACAATTGAAGGAGTAGCAAAATACAATGGTAACTATTGGGAAGAATTGTTTCATACTTGGGATTTAGGTGGCAACGCTGGGTTAAATGTTTTCCAAAACCAATTAGTCATAACCAATTCAGTCGAGTTTAGCATTGATTCTTTAACTTTTCCAGGTTTTGCCATATTCGATGGTAAAAATTTATCTCATAAAAGCATACCTTATACAAGTGGTATCAATCACGTATTTTTTCACGATAACTGGATGTGGGTTGCAGGCACAATTACAGACCCTGATAGTAATAAGGCAAGTAGTATTTTAAGATATGATGGGGTAAAATGGGATTTGCTTGATTCGGGGTTAGGAACTAGTACAAATGCTATAAATTCAATTTTCTTATTTAATAATAAAGTGCATGCTATAGGGTTAATTTCTGCAAGTGGAAATAGGGTAATCGAAAATCATTTAGCATTCTGGGAAAATGAAAAATGGAACGATTACCAATACCAAGAATGGTACAACTTTATTCCATGCTGTCCTAAAGGTGCAATTGGTTATAATGACAAAATTGTCATCAATAGAGGTAAAGAAAGGTTTTATTGGTTTGATCCTAACGCAGATACAGTTTTTTATAGGGAAAATCAAACCTTTTTTAGAACAGTAGTTTCTAGAGATTTATTTTTTAATAAGAAAAATGATCTTTTTTTTATGGATTTTCAGCAAGGTTTGTTGAAGTATAATAACAAAACAGAATATTGGGATTCTATTGCCCCGGTGATGAGTAGTATACCACAAAAAAGAGTTATTTATAATTTTTTTGAATATAATAACAAACTATGGGTAACAGGGGGCTTTAGTAAAAATGAAGGCGCCGAGGTAAATTATATAGCTTGGCTAGATACGGCTGCCACAGACATAATTGAACTCAATAAAAATGAGCAATTTTCAATTTTCCCAAATCCTTCTTCTGAAATTATTGAAATAAATAACTCAAACGGTATAAATCATATTTCGGTTTATAATATTCAAGGTCAGCAAGTTTATAGTGAACCTATAATAAAAGAAAGCACTCAAATAAAAATAGAAAGCTGGAAAAATGGAATATATTTTATTAAAGCCGTAACAGATGAAAATGAAATTATCATTAAAAAATTCGTTAAAATCTAAACAAGAGCCTAAGAAAAAAAAGATAAGTACTAATGCCAACAAAGTATAAAATGCATAGCCTCCTACGTCGGCAACGCATCTTATACAGAACGTCAGACTGTGAATTAACTTCCACTTGTTTACAATTTGATTTTTTAAACTCGGTGATATTGATTATTTTTAAAGACTAATCAATTCCAATAAACAT
>Ga0222664_1000073_pt1 | contig 74544 bp, 84 predicted proteins | sample AntAcemetagen604_FD_181147 | JGI IMG/M metagenome (GOLD analysis project Ga0222664, IMG submission 181147) | Saline water microbial communities from Ace Lake, Antarctica - #604 | ecosystem: Environmental > Aquatic > Non-marine Saline and Alkaline > Saline | place: Antarctica: Ace Lake... | reverse complement strand
TGTCCTCCTCGATGATGGCGTCGGTCGCCACCAAGGGTTTTCCGTCCCCGAGATGGGTGACGACGGTGTAACCACCGTGCACACCGAGCTGTTCGGCGAGTTGAGCAAAACACCGAGATGGGTTGGCGTCACGCGCCACCAGTGCGATTTTTGACAAGACATTTCTCCTCGATTGGCAGGCAGAACGGGATGTTCTGCAATCTCTATAACATTATTTTGTCACATAGTCAAGGTTAGAATTTAAAGACAAGTAGAGATTTATTAAATTAATAGAAAACACTAAAGCCCGCTTTTGCGGGCCAGTGCTTGTATCTGTGGAGATGGTGGAAATGATCCCGCTTTTTCTAATTCATTGCATTCATAAGAACGCTGGACGCAGCTCACGCGTCTCTGTATTAGAAATAACAGAGACATTGTTCCGCTGGTTCAATTCCGCACGAAAGCAAAGCCGTTTGCTTTCTCCATCTCCACATATGAAAAAACGCCCGAAGGCGCTTTTTCATATGTGGAGATGGGCGGAATTGAACCCCCGTCCGAGAAAGGTCGTCACTATGAGTCTACAGTGCGTAGAATGCCTTTAGGTTTAAGTAAGAAATGTTAAAGGCAAACAAAAGCATATCTTACCGAGTTTCAAGAAATTCAGAATACTAGAGAAACGGACGAGTATTCCAGAGCCTGATGTTTATATCACCAGCATTGCCGTATCGGGCGTAGGGCAAACTGACGCCGCGTTCGCGAGCGAGTTCAAATTTTACTTTGAGTTACGCTCGAGCGAATGCGAATCCAAACGCGTTAGCGTAAGGACTTGGTACGCTATTCTTAGCACGTACACAGTGATCCATTTTTTCAGAACTCCCGCATTCGGCGCATTACTTTGTTGGCTTGCGTCGTGTTCGCACTCACAATATTGCTTTCATATTGCTCATGCGGACACTCCTGGCCACCTTGTACTGCATCCAAATGCGAAAGTTCTGACGAAGTTCAGATCAACTTCGACACTGCACATATGTGCCGGGTCTAACCGTCGATGCCTGTCATCCCCTGAAAAAGTCCGGTGTGAGAAAGCGTGGGACGCTTTTGCAAGACCTTGCCTGAAATTTTGTGAAAAATATCGACAAGGTGTACAGCATCTGTAAGATGCTTTTCAGACTCTTTCAGAGAAGGGCAGGGTTTTAGATAGAGAGAGGTGATGCGGACGTGATCAATACATAGTCGTCCGCAGGCCCGTAGTTTACTTTACTCAAAGAACAGGTCAACTAATTCACGGGGCTATGAGTCTGCTGAACACTCATCCAGCTGTTCCAGCACCCACTCGTAGAGGTTTCGGGCGCGTTCCTCATCTGTCGATCCGTTGTTCGCCTGTTCCCCGAGTGCCTTTGCAAGGACAAGGGGTTCTCGCTCATAGTAGACGAGAAGTTTAAAAAAGGCATCGTACAGCCGGTCGTTCAAGTTTGAAAATGCCGGTTCCACAATAGTGGCAGTCATAGGCAGACTCCTCTAGTTGAGGTGATTACTATTAATCACCTCTCTCTATCCAAACATTCAATTATTTAAATTTCAACGTCCGCTCGATATCGCGTTTTGTGTCCCGCGCCTTGATTGACTCACGCTTATCGTACTTCTTCTTTCCGCGCGCAATGGCAATTTCAATCTTTAAATTTCGACCACTATTATACAATTTTATAGGTACTATTGTCAACCCTTTCTTCTCGCCTTCACTGTGGAGATGCTCTATCTCTTTCTGGGATAGGAGGAGTTTTCGCACTCGCTCGGCGTCAAAGTCTTTTGGGGCGTTTGCCTTCTGGAATGGAGGTATGCTCGCGCCGACCAGAAAGGCCTCATCCCCGCGGATTATCACGTGTGCTCCTTCGAGTTTCCCTTGGCCACCTCTCACTGACTTCACCTCAGTACCCAATAAAGAAAGACCCGCCTCGAAGGTCTCGAGAATTTCATAATCAAATTTCGCTCGTTTGTGTGATACCAATGCTTTCATGTTTCGATTACTATAGCAGATTGCTCGCAAAATAAGGCGTTTTCTGTATAATGGCGCTCGTATGTCACACTCACATAATAATAAGAAAAAAGTAGAAAAAACCCCTAAAAAAGAAGGTGAGAAGCGAAGCTACCTTCCGAAGGGGATGACTAAGAATATGCCGGTTGGACCGGGTAATTTCTGGAACAATATTCTCTCAACAGTGATGCTGTTAATTGTACTCACGTTCATCTATTCATATATAACAGACAGCACGACGAATCCTGAGGAACTTTCAATCTCGCAAGTTGCTGAACAAATTAAGGCCGGAGAAGTGAAGGAGCTTATAGTGAAGGGAAGTACGCTCGAAGTCTCTTATACCGATGAGACAAAGAATGTGGGAGAGGCCAAGAAAGAAAATGATGCTGCTATCACAGAGACACTCATGAACTTGGGTGTCAGTCCTGAACAGATAGCTGGCGTGACCATTGATGTACAAAATGAATCAGGCTTTCTTTATTGGCTCGGCAATCTCTCACCGTTTCTCTTCCCGCTGATTCTCCTTGGTTTCATTGTGTGGTTTTTCACACGCTCTGTACGAGGTGCTGGTGTGCAGGCGCTTAATTTTGGATCTTCAAAGGCTCGTGTGATTGATCCGAATGACCAGTCGCAGAAAGTGACATTCAAAGATGTTGCCGGCGCAAAAGAAGCAAAGCAAGAACTTGAAGAAATTGTTGATTTTCTTAAGAACCCAAAGAAGTTTCTTGACATCGGTGCGGAGATTCCAAAAGGGGTGATGATGATGGGTGCTCCAGGTACAGGAAAGACACTCCTTGCTCGAGCAGTTGCAGGAGAGGCGGGTGTGCCATTTTTCTCTATCTCAGGCTCGGAGTTTGTGGAAATGTTTGTGGGCGTTGGTGCGTCACGTGTGCGCGACCTCTTCCAGCTCGCAAAGAAGGCTGCACCAGCGATTATCTTTGTCGACGAGATTGATGCGGTTGGACGTGTGCGTGGTACTGGTGTGGGAGGAGGAAACGATGAGCGAGAGCAAACGCTCAACCAGATTCTCGTCGAGATGGATGGTTTTGAACCAACACAGAAGGTGATTGTGATGGCAGCGACAAACCGTCCTGATGTGCTTGACCCGGCACTCCTTCGCCCAGGACGCTTTGACCGACGAGTGACGATTGATTTGCCAGACCGAAAAGATCGAGAAGAAATTCTTGGTATTCACGCGCGAAAGAAGCCCCTTGCAGAGGATGTAAATCTTGAAATTATCGCGACGCGGACACCAGGGTTCTCTGGTGCTGACCTTCAGTCACTTATGAATGAAGGAGCTATTCTTGCTGCACGCGAGGAAAGAAAGAAAGTTGGCCAGTTCGATCTTGTGCGCTCTATTGAGAAAGTTATGCTCGGCCCTGAACGCAAGAGCCATGTGCTTTCACGATATGAGAGAGAGGTAACTGCGTACCATGAGGTAGGGCACGCACTTGTTGCAAGCGTACTTCCGTATGCTGATCCAGTACATAAGATATCTATTATTTCTCGCGGACGAGCTGCTGGGTATACGCTGAAACTTCCTGAAACGGACCGCCGGATGCACTCCAAGAAAGAGTTTCTCGACGACATTGCGATGACTCTCGGGGGCTATGTAACTGAGGAAATGGTATTCGATGACTTGACCACAGGTCCTTCAAACGACCTACAAGTGGTTGCTGCGCTCGCACGTGACATGGTTACAAAGTACGGAATGAGTGAAAAACTTGGCCCTGTAGCACTCGAGTCTGGAAGTAGAGTCCTGGTGGGTGGAGGGGTTAGTGAAGAGCGAGGATATTCTCCCGAAGTAGCGAAGATGATTGATGATGAGGTGTCGCGTATTATTGAGGAAGGAAAAGAAAAAGCACGGCAGATTCTCACAACACATCGCAAGGCCTTGGATGTGATTTCACGTAAGCTGGTAGAGGTAGAGACATTGGAACGTGACGAATATGAGGCATTGCTTAAAAAAGAAGGTGTCGAGATACATGATGCATACAAGGCACAGCGAAGTGAGGAGGAGAGACTCGGCGACCCCACAAAGGCGATTGAGTTTGGTGCGGATCATTTGAAAAAGGTTGAAGAAGGAAAAGAGTAGTTTCCACAAGATGGAACACAACAAAACCCCAGTTCCTCGGCACTGGGGTTTTGTTGTGTTAGTCTTTTTTCTTAGTTCGAGTGGCTCTCTTTCGTGCGGATTTCTTTTTGGTTTTTGCTATTGTCTCAGAGGCTGTTTTCCGTGTAGGATTTTTCTTCGTAGTATGTTTTTTGTCTGAGACTATTTGACCGTCCTCCATAGTGATGATGCGGCCCACATCTTTGGTGTACTCATCTTCGTGTGTAACCATCACAATTGTGAGGTTGTATTCTTTATGAAGTTTGCCGAGAAGGTCTATGACTTGTTGACCTGACACGCTGTCGAGGTTGGCAGTTGGTTCGTCTGCAAATAGAATCTTTGGTTCTCCCGCGAGCGCGCGCGCAATGGCGACACGTTGTTGTTCACCACCGGAGAGTTGATTGGGAAGATTTGAATATTTATGTTCAAGCCCGACCGAATCAAGCATGGTGTCGGCATCTTGCTCCGCGCTGTTCCATGCGATGCCACGCATCAAAAGTGGCATCATGACATTTTCCCGCGCGGAAAGGTCGGGGACGAGTGCATAGTCTTGGAAGACGTATCCAAGTGTGTGGAGGCGAAATGCAGTCTGCTCGCTTTCGCTCAGGGTGCTGACATCTACTCCGTCGATAAGGATAGTTCCTTCGGTCGGATGATCAAGCGCAGACAGTTGGTACATAAGTGTCGATTTACCAGCACCAGACTTACCCATAATTGCAATGTATTCTCCTTTTTCGACTTTGATGCTGACCCCTTTCAATATGTGCGCAGACAGTTCGCCAGTGACGAATGTTCGATGTATGTCTTTTGCATCAATGATGTTCATAAAGGATATTTATTTTCTTCCAAGAATTGAGTTGAGCGTGTTTTGTCTCACAATGAGCCATGCAGGTAAAAAACCTGCGATGAGTGTGATGAAAAACAAGACAGCGAATTTGATAAACGTACTTTCTGGGTCAGCGACAAGAATCCCGTCGCTGAATGGAAAGTTGATGGGGTACTTGTCAAAGTAGGGTATCAAGACTGTGTAGGTGAGAAGTGCTCCTACAATTGAGCCGGAGAGCGCATAAAACCCTGCTTGTAACACGTATGCAATTTCAATTGCAGTACGTTCGATTCCGATAGCTTTGAGAATACCGATATGTCTTCGACGAGAGAGGGCGTTGATAAAGATGATAATAAAAATTGTTATTGAGGCGACCACGATACCAATGGAGCCGATGAATGTTCCCAATAAATCGAAAGTATTTTTAATATCAGTTAAAAATTTAGGCAGACCTTCTTCGAACGTTTGTATCTTTGCATATTCAGCAAGTCCGCTCGCCACCATAGAAGCTTTTATTGGTGCATTTGAGGAGCTGTCAGAAAGGCGGATAACAATTTGATCGGCGTTTCGATCGTATCGTTTGAATATACGCCTAAATTCTCTCTCAGGAATATATGTATTGAGGTTCACATCGTCGACTTTCGATTGTACGATTCCTTTGACGACAAACTCTTTACTTACATCTCCTGCGGTAAGTCGCACGGTGTCTCCTGGATGGATGTCCTCAATACTGTCGAATACATCACCATACTGCTCTGCATACTGAGAGACGTAATATGCGCCGAGAAGTATCTTACCTTCTTCATTTGGGTCAAGATACTCACCTTCAACAATGTATTCGCTGAGGTGAGTCATTGAGTCTTCTCTGACAGTATCAATACCTGTAACCGATACTGAAGCGGTGTCGCGTTCTGCTCCGAGGTTGCGCCGTTCTTTATAGTTTGCCTCCAGTGTTCCCGCACTTGAATACCGCACTGAAAAATGTGTAATCTCGGGGTAGACTCCTAACTCTTGTATGAGACTACCGGTTTCGAGTATGTGGTCCTCGGCGTCTTTTGGAGAAATAATAATGTCACCGAGTGCATTTTCACGTACTGCTCTCTCTGCACCTTCGAGTAGTCCCACAAGTACACCTGATACTGCAATGAGGTTGAGGAAGGTGAGAGTCATCACAATGATGATGAGTATTGTGGCCCAGATACTCGCACGTTGAATTTGCCGTATACCGAGCAGGAGACCGATTCGGAATGAGCGCATAGGCTACGGGGCGACTAGAATATCGCCTTCGTTAAATCCAGTAATGGCAGCAAATCCGTCGTTTCCTAAGAGTTCAACCGTAACAGGTTGCTCAAGAATATTTCGACCATTTGGAATATATACGACATACCCCGTGTCAGTTTGTTTTAAAAATCGTTTTGGTATACGGAGTGCATCTTCAGTCTTTCGGGTAATGATATCGACATCAGCATTCAGTCCCGCACGGAGCCACGATGGAGGGTCGGTGAGTGTGATGTTTGCTTCAAAATATGCGACTCCGTCAATCTCTGTTGCAAGCGGGGAGATGAAGTTTACGGTAGCTTCAACAGTTTCTTCAACGCGTGCATCAAACACTATTTTTGCAGGTTGTCCGATGGCTATCTTTGCTATGTCGATTTCGGGTATACGCGCGGTGAGTTCGAATGTGCCGTCGCCGATGATGGTCATTACATTCCCAGTAGGCGCTTCACCGGCAACTATATCAACTGAGGTGACGGTGCCAGAAAAAGGTGCTTTGAGTGTGCGTTCAGCAATACGTGCATCGATTACTGCGAGCTGCGCTTCTGCCTGCAACACCGATGCGTTTGCTCTGCGGAGCGCCTCGCTTCGCGGAGTGGCATTTTCAAGAGCTTGTTCTTTTAATGCTGCGTCCAACGCTTCTTCAGCGGTCTGTATCTCATTGTCTTTTGTCTGTAATGCGAGCTGGTATGCATTGTAATTAGATACATATGAGCTTGTACGCATATTTGGTATGGTAACAATCCAATAATCAGTGCCATCGACAGTGTTTGTATCAAATTGTATAGAAAGACCGCAGGTTCCCATTGGTTTCGAGACTTTTTCATATCCAGTATAGTCACCCTCCTCAAGTCCTAGGAGTCGGTAATCGTGTCGTGAAGCGACGCCGTAGGATAACTGTGTATTAATACGGTATTCTCCCGGGTCAGTACAAGTATATATTCCAGAGATTGTAGGAGGAATATTCTCGCTTCCTGTTTGTTTTGGTAAGGCTTCGAGGTTTGTCGAGAAAAGGGTCCGCCTTGCATTTTCAACAATCTGTTCCTGCTCAAGAATTGTTCGTTGAAGTTTTGTCTCAGTGTCGACAACCGTATTCTCGGTCACATCGCGTTCTTCACTACTTGGCCCCATGAGCAATTCATCACGATTTGCTCTCGCTATCTCAAGGGTAGCTACCGCGTTTTGACGTTCTGCAGTAAGGTCGTCTTGTTCTAGTGTCGCAAGGACGGTTCCTTTTGGTACGACATCTCCTTCCTCAACATATATTTCGGAGACAACGTCGGTTGCTTTAAAAGCCAGGTGGGATGTGTTGTTGGATTCAATGACACCGGAAACAGGAACTATCTCAGTTACATTACCTCGAGATACTGCAGTTGTAACGTATGTTGCCTGAGGAGAGACAATGGCCTGTACGATAAAAAAAAGAATAACACTGCAGAGGATGGTACCACCGAGTATGTACAAAGAGCGAGGATGAAGAACGAGTCTCATTACATAAAGTATACAGCAACAAAATTTTTTGTTGTCTTGATATCCAGTTTTCTCTAGTGCTTCATTCTTGTTGAGAGACGGAGACTCATGTACGCAAGGTATGTTGTGACGATTGTGCCGAGCCACGAAAGCCAAATTGGTAGTGACCATCCCGCAATCGCAATATCGACACCTGTGAAGATGTGTGCGAGATGTGCTGAGGCGATGACACCGAATACAATTCCCACAACCATAAGATATGAACGCTCACGAATTGCAGGAATTTTCCCGACATGCCATCCGTAATGTACAAGGACGAAGAAGATTGCTGCGTCGAATACAAGCGCAGGAAGGAGGATGTCTTGTGTGAATGTTCTTCCGAGGAATTCTATTGGCAAGATACCGGCATTTGCCATCCATACGAGTCCAAGGAAATCACCGGCAATGAGTCCAGCACCAAACTTCGCTATCTCGTGGAGTTTTCTATGATGCATAAAAATAACTAATTACTAAAGTTATGCATAGTGTAGCAATTTGGACGCCCTGCTCTTAGTTTTATGCACAGTTACTCTGTAGTGAGATGTTTTGTGTAACCACATGAGACAAGATACTCGAATGCAGACCATATTTTCTTTGGAATTTCTTGTTCAATCTGGAATCCTTTTTTAGGATATTTTTTTATGCGCTCTAGGTCTCCAACCATTACATTGATTGTCTCTTCTTCAGGCAATGTATCGTTTGTATATTCCCAAAAGGTGCCAGAGGGAGATGTAACTATGAGTTCAGTTTCGGGCCACTGTACTTTGCCGGTCGCGTATGCTCGGCGTTCCATGAAAGGTTTTTGCACGACTATCGCTGTTTTCACATTAATACCTCTTTCATTTAAAATAGGTCTTGTAAATTCAAAGTTTTGTCCGGTGTTGTTGGCCTCTTCTTCAAGAATAATTTTGTCTCTCGGCACACCTTGTTCTATTGCAAGTGCAGATAGTACTTCAGCCTCCGTTTTTCCTCCATGAGTGTTCTTAAGTAGTTTTGACGCATGCTTCGTGCCATCACCAGAAACCACCATGAGTGGAGCCCAACCTTCTTTGAATAGTCTTGTTGCGTGCTCTGCAACACGGATATCATTTGAACCAAGTACAAAAATAATATCAGCATTCTTTAGGGTATGTCCCATATGCATATAGTCCCAAATGAGATCTATTGCTTCTTTTTTATTCATGTCCGCCCGCTTGGACTCGAACCAAGGACCACAGAGGTATATGAGTGCAAAAATTTTGTGTCCGCCCGCTTGGACTCGAACCAAGGACCACAGAGGTATAAGCTCTGCGCTCTACCAACTGAGCTACAGGCGGACACAAAATTTTTTGAAGGACACTCATACAATTTTTCGTTTCGAAATCTAAATGTATAGTCTATACGCTTAGTTTCTCAACTCAAATTGTAAGCTCCGTGCTCTACCAACTGAGCTACAGGCGGATGTGAGAAGTAAAGTACAAAAGTTCATCTTTGTACTTTATTCGAATATCCGGTCTGCAAGATTCTTCTTACAGGCGGATGTGGCAAAACTATAGCGCGAATTCGAGGTATACTCAATCAGATGGTTCTTACCTCTCAGGAGAGGTTGTTTGTACCAGACACTTTAACCGACAATTAGGAGTAGGAGGGGTCGTTGGATTTATTCAAAGATCTTGTCTATGTTCGTCAAATCAGAGAGGGGGAGTTCTCTTTCGTGGAGCGGGGAAACTGCAGATTCGTGGTATGCAACGCTGACGGGAGCGTCTTTGCTCTTTTTCAGGATAGAAGCATGGCATCCTCTATTTCTCGTGACTGTGGGAAAACGCCGTGCCCTGTCCACTAAGAGTCTGGCAAAATCTTACGAGGGCGACCACTTTGGTCGCCCTTCAACTCGTCTTATTCCATATGCAGGCTCTCGCCGAGGGTTGCGATACGCTTGGCGATTATGGGATGTTTTTTTAGTTCCGGGTCTTTTTTTACTAATGCTCTCGCTTCGTTTCGTGCTGCTTCAACGAGTTTTAGGTTGCGGAGTGCTTCCATACCAAGATCAGAGAGTCCGGATTGTTTCGCGCCATAGAGCTCACCCGAACCACGAAAGGTGAGGTCATACTCAGCGAGTTCGAATCCATTTTTTGCGGTCATGAGGGCTTTAAGGCGGTCGCGTGTTTTTTCTGATTTACTCTCTGAAACTGCAAAACAGTACGACTGATGTGTGCTTCGGATGACGCGTCCGCGAAGCTGATGCAATTGAGACAGTCCAAAACGCTCGGCACCTTCAATAATAATGTTGGTTGCGTTTGGCACATTGACACCGACCTCGACGACAGAAGTTGCAACAAGTATGTCAATATCATGCGCGAGGAAACGCTTCATTACGTCCTCTTTTTCCGCTGGTTTCATCTTGCCGTGGAGTATATCGATCCTTGCTTTTTTGAAGACATTTTCTTTAAGACGCTCTGCTTCAGCTTTTACACTTTTTACATTCAGAGCATTTTCTTTCTCAGGATCGGGCTCGTCGATACGCGGGCAGATGACGTAGGCTTGGCGACCGGTGTCGAGTTGGCTTTGTACATGTTCGTACATTTCTTTCTGTTTATCTGGAGTAATTATGCGTGTAATTACGGGCTTGCGTCCTTTAGGCATCTCGTCGAGGAGGGTTATGTCGAGGTCACCATAGATGGTAAGTGAGAGTGTTCTCGGGATTGGAGTTGCGGTCATGGAAAGGAGGTGAGGCATACGCGTATCCTTTTTTGCGAGTGCTTTTCGTTGATTGGTACCAAAGCGGTGTTGTTCGTCGATAATCACGTGCGCGAGATGTTTGAATTCGACGGACTTATAGATGAGTGCATGTGTACCGATAAGAATTGGTATTTCGCCATTTTTAACCCACTTTAAGAGTTGCGCGCGTGAAATTTTTGTTGGTTTGGTGGGGTCAACTTTTGACGGAAACTTCATACAACCACTTCCGGTGATAAGACCAATTTGGATGGGAAGGTGATGGAAGTACTCGATGAAGCTTTCGAAGTGTTGCCCTGCGAGGATTTCGGTAGGGGCCATATACGCTACTTGAAGGTTGCCATAGGCAACCTGTGAACCTTTTTCAATATCTCGTGCACCTTCTGGTGGTCGTGATGTTGCAACCGCATACGCAGTACTTGCAGCGACTGCGGTCTTTCCGCTCCCGACATCACCTTCAAGGAGTCGTGACATTGCATGGTTTCCATCGAAGTCTTTGAGGATTTGGTCAATTGCTTTTTGCTGCGCGCTGGTGAGCGGGAAGGGAAAACGCTTGGTGAATGCTTCGATGTGCTGCTTGTCAGTTTTAAACTGATAACTCGATGCAGCGCTCACGCGTTCACGCTCGATTGCTTTTTGTATCTGGATGCAGAAGACTTCCTCAAAAGCAAAACGTTTGCGTGCGCTCTCGGCATGGTCGACTTTTTTAGGTGTGTGAATCCATTGGAGTGCGGTGCTGATTTTGGGGAGGTTATATCGCGTAAGAATTAATTCAGGAATTAATTCATGAATTAATTCAAGAGCACCATTTTCAAAACACTTCTTCACATGGTGGTAGAACCATTTGGAGGTGACACCTTTTGTCTCTCGATAGATGGGGTAGAGTGTGTCGTCGAGATTTTCTGAATTTTTAAATATTGAGTCATGTCGGTCGACCGGCAGAGAGTCGAGGGGTTCTATTTCTGGGTTGGCAATGTACAGCTTTCCTTCACTTCCGGTTACTTTACCTGCGAGTTTTACATACATGCCGTCTTTAAGCATTTTGGCGAGGTAGGGCTGGTTAAACCACATAACTTTGATACGCGCAGAACCGTCCTCAATCCATCCTTCTGCGATTGGTCGCTTACTTTTCCAGGCTTTGCGTGCTTTAAGCCCACCGATTTGTCCGTACACAACTGCATCTTGATCTTTCTGCAGACCACCAACGGATTGGATGTCTGCGATGTTCTCATATCGTTGGGGGAGGTGGTAGAGGAGATCTTCGACCGTATCAATATGAAGGCGCTTCAGCGCTTTCTGGTGAAGGGCATCGATGCGAAAATGAGTTGTTAGTTGGTCAGAAAGCTTCATAGCGTATAATATCTCGATTGACCCAAGTATAGCCTACGATACATGTCTAAGAAAAATATAAAAAAGATAGCAAAAAAGACGACCATAAAGAAGGATTACAACAAGCTTGCGCTCGCGCTTCATAAAAAGCTCGGCGGGAAACTTGAGGTTGTCTCTAAGGGTGCGCTCAAAACACGTGATGACTGGAGCATGATGTACACACCGGGCGTGGGGGCGGTTGCTGCGCATGTGGCCGCGCGTCCGAAGGACGCGCGGCTCTACACCATAAAACGCAACACGGTCGCGGTGATTTCAGACGGTTCCGCTGTGCTCGGGCTGGGCAACATCGGCGCACTCGGCGCGCTCCCTGTCATGGAGGGGAAGTGTGCAATTTTTAAAGAGATGGCAGACGTGGACGCTTTTCCGATTGTACTTGATACACAAAATATCGATGAGATAGTGGAAACGATAAAACACATTGCGCCGGGGTTTGGCGGTATTAATCTTGAAGATTTTGCAGCGCCAAATTGTTTTGAGATAGAGACGAGACTTAAGGCGGAACTCGACATTCCGGTCATGCATGACGACCAGCACGGTACGGCGGTTGTTGTACTTGCCGGGCTCATTAATGCAGCGAAGGTGGTAAAGAAAGATTTAAAAAAGATGAAGGTTGTGGTGGTGGGTGCGGGCGCAGCAGGACGCGCAATCACACTCCTCCTTTCGCTGTATGGGATTAAAAATATTCTAGTGATTGACCGAAGTGGTGTTATTCACGAACGGAGAAAAGGAATTGGTGGATATAAAAAGGAACTCGCGAAGGTGACAAATCCAGACGATGTCTCTGGTGAACTTGAGGATGTAGTGAAAGACGCGGACGTGCTCATTGGTGTTTCTGGTCCAGGGAGAATCTCTAAAGTGAATGTGGAAGCAATGGCTGAGAATGCAATTGTCTTCGCGCTTGCAAACCCGATTCCAGAAATTAAGCCTGAAGATGCGAAAGCAGCAGGTGCAACAGTGGTAGCAACGGGCCGTTCTGACTTTCCGAATCAGGTAAACAACTCGCTTGCATTCCCGGGCATTTTCCGCGGTGCGCTCGATAGGAATGTTCGCGACATTACCGATACCATGAAGCTAAATGCTGCAAAGAAGATTGCCTCACTCGTAAAAAAGCCAACAGCAGACTGTATTATTCCAAGTATTATGACGAAAGGACTCTCGAAGGCAGTTGCGAGCGTCATTCGGTAGGATATGTAGGTAGAAATCGAAAAGACCCGCGTCAAAGGTGTAGGCCTTTTCGATTTCAATAATTATGCTATTGTGCTCCGCATTAGTCGCATGGAGCGACTTACAAGGAGGTGTAGATGAGCAGGGTCTTAGAAGTTGAGGGTCGGGAGTCCAGGTATGGATATGAAGACCTGATCGATTGCGCAAACGGGGAACTCTTTGGTTCCGGCAACGCGCGGTTGCCTTCGCCTCCGATGCTGATGTTCGACAGGATCACGCGGATCATCGGTGAGAGCGGCAAGTACGGCAATGGCGAGGTTCGCGCCGAACTCGACATCAGGCCCGACCTCTGGTTCTTTCTCTGCCATTTCAAGGGCGATCCGGTGATGCCCGGTTGCCTCGGGCTTGATGCCCTTTGGCAGATGCTCGGCTTCTTCCTCGGCTGGATCGGCGCGCCGGGACAGGGTCGTGCCCTCTCGGTCGGTGAGGTCAAGCTGAAAGGCATGGTCCTGCCCACGACGAAGGTCGTCGAATATGGCGTCGACATCAAGCGGGTGTTGCGTCGCAAGTTGACGCTGGGTATCGGCGACGGATGGCTGAAGGCTGACGGCGAACTCGTCTACATCGCCACCGACCTGAAAGTCGGCCTGTTCCAAAGCGAGACCAAATCGGCAGTCGGCTGAGAAAAAGACCAACCGGCGCCAAGGCGCCGGTTGGTAGAGGTAAGCGTTCCATTTTTCAATGGACGCTTTTTGTATATTGACAGGATGAATTATTTGTGAGATTGTTTTAAGTAGAACGTTTCATCTAACCGGAGTCCAAGACGCAAGGCTCCGGTAGCGCGGCGACCGCTCACTCTTTCGAACGTGATTGCATAGGAGGGGTGGCGGTCGCCGTTGTCATTCTTTAACAATGGAGGAAGTCTTGGAGCATCCTGGAATTGTAATTGCTGGTGCGGTGGTTTTGGCAATCGTCGCCTTCGGCATGGCAGGACTTCTCAACCGAGCGACTGAGGCGGTGGTTATGTCCACCGTGATGTTGCAATGGTAATCAAAGTGACCGCGCGCTGGGTAGGGTAGCAGCGCGCGGGAAGGGTGAAGTCGCATGCGAAAGTGTGCGCTTTTTTGTTTGTCTTATTGATGGTATCCTGTGCGAGTTCAATATAGAGGGAATATACGGAGACGTGGCTGAGTGGATGAAGTATGCTGGGAGGATACTTCATCCGACTGAAAGGAGGTGGGCGAACTTGTTCGAACACGAAGCCGTGTCGGAGTGAATATGGAGACGTGGCTGAGTGGTCGAAAGCGCCTCACTGCTAACGAGGTAAGGGCTAAACCCCTTCGAAGGTTCGAATCCTTTCGTCTCCGCTTGAGTACCGCGAAAGCGGAGACGAAGTAATATGCTGGGAGCATATTACATAAGGATTCGAAAAGGTTGCCTACGATTTTGAAGAATGAAAAATCGTGACAACCTATACTGCTCTGTAAGAGAGAAATTCCTTTCGTCTCCGCAGACACAGAAAATATATTGGAGGATTGGGTGAGTGGTTTAAACCAGCGGTTTACTAAACCGCCGAACCCTAATCGGTTCCGTGGGTTCGAATCCCACATCCTCCGCAATGAACGTAGTGAATAAGGAGAGCGAACAGTGCGGGGCACTGTTCGGGGATTCGAAAAGGTTGCCTACGATTTTGAAGAATGAAAAATCGTGACAACCTATACTGCTCTGTAAGAGAGAAATTCCCACATCCTCCGCCAGGTCGTGCTAGCCCGAGACACTATGTTTTGTGTTGGTTTTGTTATAATTAAGTGATGAAAAATGCAATCATCGTTCACGGAAAGCCTAGTGAAAAAGAATATTATTCTGACGAGTATCCATCTTCAAGTAATTTTGCATGGATACCTTGGGTACAAAAGCAATTGATCATTAAGGATATAAAAACAGATACGCCAGAAATGCCTCATGCTTATGAACCCCAATATGATTTATGGAAGACTGAATTTGAGCGTTTTGACATAACACCGGAGTCAATTTTAGTTGGTCACAGTTGTGGAGGTGGCTTTTTGGTTCGTTGGTTATCTGAAAACAAAGATGTGATGGTCGACAAGGTTATTTTAGTATCTCCATGGATTGATCCTGAAAAAGAAAATAAATATGATTTTTTTCGAGACTTCGAAATTGATCCTGGTCTTTCTTCTCGAGCAAATAAAATTATTGCTTACACGAGTGATAATGATTTTGAGTACTGTAAAGAGAGTGTGAGGATAATTAAGGAAACAGTTCCAAAGATTGAGGTTAGAGAATTTACTGGTATGGGACATTTTATTCCGATGCATATGAAGAGTAATGAGTTCCCAGAACTGGTGGAAGATATATTAAATTAGAAAGCGCTCGAGACGATATCAAATTGATTTCTAAATATTGTTGAATCGGTAAAACAGGACTTGGTATCACACGGTTCTTGCTCGAGATGGCCTGGCCAATTTTCACTTTTGCCCGCAACTTAATGTGCCAAGGCCACACAAGTAATAGAAGCAGGTTTGTGCAGCGCGAGCGTAGCTCGCGCTGCATTCATTGTTGCGCCCGTTGTGAGGACATCGTCGAGCAGGATTATGTGTGCTCCTTTAAGTCGAGGGGAGTTCTTGTCGCGGATGCCGAAGGCATCCGCGACGTTTTGCAGACGTTTGTTTTTGGGTAAATCAGTTTGAGGCTTAGTGTGTCTTGTGCGCACGAGCACATTTTCTACGAGCATCACGTTTTTCAATTCAGTCATTGCGATTTTTGCAACACTGGCGACCTGGTTATGTCCGCGCTCGCGAAAGCGAGCGCGGGAGAGGGGTATAGGGATGAGTAGGTATTCTCTATGCGGAAGTGTATTCAAATGTCTTTCGAGCACTTTGCTAAGCATAGTGATTGCTTTTTTGTTTTCATGAAATTTTGCCTCATGGATGCATGCTCTGACAATCGGGTCTTGAAACGGAAGAAGTGTATGTATGCCTGTGACTTCGTGTAAGCGACCGCGTGCGAAAAGGGTGTTTATCCCAGCTTCTCTTACGAGGAGTATGTCCGTAGAAGGAGGAAAAATTACATCGATACAGGATTGTAGTGTGCGTACGAGTAAGTGTAGAAACATCAATGCATGATAAAATAAAAAGGCTTGGTGTAAAACCCTATGTCATTTGATCTTACAAAATTAAAATCTCTATTCAAGTTTAGCTTGGGTAATAAAGAAGACGCGCCTATTATTGGTGTCGATGTGGGTACGTCTGCAGTAAAGATTGTGCAACTACATAATGAAGATGGTGTACCTACTCTCGATACCTACGGAGAGCTTCAGCTTGGTCCCTATGCCGATCTTGATATTGGGCAGACTGCTTCGGTGCCAGCAGGTCGGCTCATTGAAGCTTTTGTCGATATTATACGAGAGTCCTCGGTGACTGGTAATTCTGCCGCACTTTCTATTTCATATGCGGCGAGTTTCTCGACAACCATCATTATCAATGCTCTGGATGAGGCGGACATTGCCAAGCAGGTACCTATTGAGGCACGTAAATATATTCCTGTACCACTTAGCGAAGTGACACTTGATTGGTTTACGTTATCAACTGATGAGAGCGCGGGTCAGACAAAGCTCTTCCTAGTCGCAATACATAATGAGGCTCTTAATCAACTACGTAATGTGTTAACGAGCGCGGGCTTGTCGCTTACATACACAGAACTCGAACCGTTCAGTACGTCTCGCGCAATACTTTCTAGCGGGGTCACCACTGCGGCCATTTTGGATCTTGGTGCAAGTGCCACGAAGGTTTATCTTGTTCAAGACGGGATAATGCAAAAAACTCATAGTATTCCACATGGCGGGGTCATGTTCACAGAATCTATCTCTAAGGCAGGCAACATCACTTTTGCACAAGCTGAGACACAAAAACGATCTGCCGGACTCGTGGCGGGTAGTGGAAATGATGGAGTCGGTCAAGTCTTGCGTGACTCCATGAGTCGCATGACACGTGAACTTGGCAAGGTAGTTGGCGATTATGAGCAACAGAACAGTGCAAAGATTGAGACAGTATTGATGATGGGGGGAGGGGCGGCGATGCCGGGCATTTCTGCATATATGCAAGACAATTTGCAGAAACGGATATCACTTGCCACTCCTTTCAATAAGGTCGCGTATCCTGCTTTCCTAGAGGATTCACTAAAAGAAGCTGGCCCGTCTTTTGCAGTTGCTGTGGGTGCTGCACTTCGACAATTTAATTCGTAGTTTTTCAATCCAGAATTATTACTGTCCACAGTAGTAATTCCGCTTGTCATTGGCGTAACCGTATAATAGAAAGTAATGGATAGCACCCCACGTTCTTCTTTCATACCTAAACAAACTGTAGGAGCAGCACCGAAACAGATTCGTCGCAAGCGCGTCTTTAGTGTGTTTGGAGTATTGGGAATTGTTATGCTCGTTATCTCAGTAATAGGAGCTGGAGGGATATATGCTCTTACACAATATGAGGAAGGGAAACTTGCAGATCAGAAGAGCGCATTGGCAACTGAGTATGCAAAATTTGATGAGTCAAAAATTGCTCGTGTACAGGCAGTGAGCGAACAGCTTGAGGTCGCCCAGTACTTACTTGACAATCATACTTCTCCATCAAAAATATTTGATGCACTTGAAAAAAATACCAAGGAAAGTGTCCAATATAAAACATTCTCGTATGAACGCCGTCCTTCAGGAGGTGTGACACTCAATATTACGGGTGTCACAAGTGAGTTTGAAAAAGTCTCCTTGCAATGGACTCAGTATCTTGAGGATATGGTACTTGCGGACGTGACTATGACAAAAATTGGCATTGATGAAGGGGATGCTACTGAGGTCGGTCCTGGTCAGCAGGTAAGTTTTGCACTTACGGCAGATATAGACACAAAAAATATTCCATATGAACCTCGCACACAAACTGAAGAGGTTGTTTCTGAGCCAGAAGTAAGTGTTGATGAAGGTGTCGTGGGAACTAGTACAGATCAGACTATTGATACAGATGAAGAAGATTTATCAATAAATAATGAAGAGGGGAATTAAGTATGTCTAGAATAATACGTCCAATTGCCGCTCTCGCGATTTCAGTACTTGTACTGTTCTTCTTTGTTCGACCACTCTATGCAGAGCTACGTATCGTACAGGCTGAGTCAGCGCAGTATGGTAATGTGCTAGACAAAGCAACTGAGTTTAATCGATTGCTCACGAGCCTATATTCAGAACAGGAGTCGTTCCCAGCTCTTGATCGAGAAAGGCTTGATATGTGGGTACCAACAAAGATTGATGAGGTAAGAGCGCTTGTTGATCTTGAATATCTTGCAGAACAGCACGGTATGATCTTCCGAGACATTACTGCTGAGCTGGAAGCAACAGAGGTTGGTGGTGAGGGGGCGACTCCACAAGGGAAAAGGGGGCAGGCAGGTGAGAGTAGTGGACTTTTTTCAGGTAGATTGGAATCACAGGATATTAGTTTTACAGTTTTGGGCACGTACGAACAGTTTCGGGACCTCCTCTATGATATAGAGCGAAGTGTCGTTCTTATGGAAGTTGTCGGGATAACATTTGGTGATGGAGGGGGAGGTGAGTTAAATAATTACCAGGTAACGGTGCGTCTTTATAGGCTTGCATCGGTAACGGTTCAATAATTACCATGTCACCATTAGTACGAAACATTCTTCTTGCGGCAACACTTGCAGCTATTGTCAGTCTTGGATATTTTATTTTTTTTCGGGCTGATAATAGTGCGTTGTTGACAAATAGTGCAACTGGAGCACTCGGGGAGACAGATGTACTTGTAGAAAACGAAATGTTTCTTGGTCGTCTGCAAGAGCTGCAGACTTTAAAGATAGATAGCTCTATCTTTAATGATGTGCGTTTTGTATCGCTCTTTAACTTCCGGCGTGATCTAGTTGATGAAAAAACAGGACGCCCTAACCCGTTCCGTCCGGTTGGAGAGTAACTGCTGAGGTTTGTTCATCTAATAAAACTAGGGTATAAGATTGAGAGGTAAAAAATTTGTAGTATCCACTTGAGATGTTTCTAAATATATGAATGTAGTCCCACTCTTACAAGAAAAGGGAATTATCGATGCGGCAACCGCTGAGAGCGTGCTGAAGCGTGTTGAGACCGAAAAAATTTCAGAGGTAGCGGCGCTGACCGAAATTGGTATAGGTGCAGATACGGTGCGTACCTACTTGGGAGAATATTATGATTTGCCGATAAGTGTTATTGAGGAAGGTCAGAATCTAGACCCAAAGATACTAAGTTATCTCCCAGAAGAATCTGCTCGTCACTACAAGATGATCCCGCTACGGCTTGAAGACGGTGTGCTTATTGTGGGTGTTGTTGACCCGGAGAATTATGGGTTGAGAGATGCCCTCAACTTTATTACTGCAAAGTACCATGTGCCATATAAGCTTGCGGTCATGCTTGATCAAGATTTTCAGCATGGATTGCATTCGTATGAAAATCTCAGTGGGGAGGTAGGAGAAGTGCTCGATGAGTTAAGTATTGAGCTTTCCTCCAAAGAAGCAAAAGAAAAAAAAGAGAAGAAGGAGGAGAAAAAAGATAACGCCGAAATTCTTAAAGAGGACGCTCCGGTCACCAAGATTGTTGCGACAGTGCTCAGATATGCGGTTGATGGTGGTGCGTCTGATATACACATTGAACCGTATGATTTGCGGACCGTCGTACGGTTTCGTGTCGATGGAGTGCTTATGCATAGTCTTGAGCTTCCAAAGAAAGTACATGAGGCGGTAGTTGCTCGTGTAAAAATCCTTGCATCACTGAGGCTTGATGAGAAACGGAAACCACAAGATGGTCGATTCTCTGCAACTGTCGATGGTCACCGTATTGATTTTCGTGTCTCTATACTCCCAACAAATCATGGGGAAAAGGTCGTGATGCGTATTCTTGATACAGAAAAAGGTGTAAAAACTCTTGAGGACGCGGGCGTGTCCGAACCTATTGCAAAATTAATACGAGAAGCTATACAACAACCCTACGGTATCGTACTCATTTCTGGCCCAACAGGTTCTGGTAAATCAACAACACTCTACGCAATGCTCGCCGAAGTCGATCGTGAGAGGAAAAATGTACTCTCCCTTGAGGATCCTGTGGAGTATGACATTGATGGAGTGAGTCAATCACAGGTGCGTCCAGAGATTGGGTATACATTTGCCACAGGACTACGTACTGCACTTCGTCAAGATCCTGACGTCATCATGGTTGGTGAAATTCGAGACAAGGAGACGGCACAGTTGGCCATTCAGGCAGCGCTTACTGGGCACCTCGTGCTCTCAACAATTCACACTAATAATGCGATTGGTACAATTCCACGTCTCATCGATATGGGTATTGATCCGTACCTTATTGCGCCAACATTACAGCTTGCACTTGCGCAGCGTCTCGTACGCCGTCTGTGTCCAAACACCGGGAAGCATATACCAATTACAGGAAGTATACGTAAAATGATTGACGAAGAGCTGAAAGATCTACCTCAGGCATTTAAAAATCAAATACCAGAAACCGATTATGTCGTACAGGCTGAACCGAGTTCAGAATGTGCTACGGGAACAAAGGGAAGAATCGCGGTTATGGAAGCAGTACACGTTAACGACAAGATAGAACAACTTATCCTCAACTCTGCCTCAGAGGAGGAAATCTATCATGCTGCGCGTGAAAACGGCTTTGTCTCAATGAAGGAAGACGCAATTTTTAAAGCCCTTGAACATACAATTCCGTTTGAGGAGGTAAACACACTAGGAGGTGACCTTATGACTACTGATGTTGAGGAGGAGGATTTGACACCAGTTTCTTCACAAGAAATAGAACCAATAACTTCCGAAGAGGTACTCACACCGATTCAAGGCACGAAGCCTGCTACATTTATTCCGCAAGAGTCGAGACATTCTGAAGAGCCATCAGAGTAATTGACGAGTGGTCTAGTGTGGTGTTTGTGTATCTATGTAGATAACCGAACACAACAATTTTATAAACTCAGTTATAATATAGGTGTATGAGAATTCTCCTTGTCGATGACGACGCACTCCTTCGAGATATGTATGCAACAAAGTTCGAGGAGGGCGGGCATACGGTAGAAAAAGTCGGCAGTGGAGAGAGAGCTATTGAACTCCTGAAAGATGGCGGGTTTGATGTCGTACTTTTTGACATGGTCATGCCGGTCCTAACAGGAGTTGAATTGCTTGAGCGTGTCCAGAAATTAGGACTCAGCAATCCGCCCAAGTGTATTGTGCTCTCAAATCAAGGGGAAGAGTCTGATATGGAGAAGGCACGTGTGGCGGGAGCTTCTGGGTATATTGTAAAAGCCCAAATGGTTCCGAGTGAGGTGGTGGCGAAGGTAGAGGAACTTGTCTCAAAATAATTATGGCAACTATCGACTATAAAAAAGAACTCGATGATCTCATTGAAATTGTTATGTCAGAAAATGGTTCTGATCTCCATTTCTCTGTAGGTTCCCATCCGATTATTCGTGTTGCCGGTTCACTTATACCGCTTGTTAAAAAACCACAACTTACTCAGAGTGATACTGAGGGTTTTATGAGAGTCCTGTTGAGTGAAGAGCAACAAAAGCGCTTTCTTGAGACTCGTGAAGTAGATTTCTCATATGCAGTCAAAAAAGGAGCCCGTTTTCGAGGAAATGGTTTTTTTCAAAAAGGAGGTATTTCTCTTGCGCTTCGGTATATCCCAAGTGAGATCCGTACACTGGCGGAATTGCGATTACCGCCAGTCCTTGAGATGTTTGCGGGACAAGCACAAGGATTCTTCCTTTGCGTAGGTCCGGTAGGGCAAGGGAAGTCGACGACGCTCGCCGCAATGATTGAGCTCATCAATCAAACACGCGCAGAGCACATCATGACCATTGAGGATCCGATTGAGTATATTTTTGAACCAAAGAAATCTCTTATCGATCAGCGTGAAGTCCGAGTCGATACAGATGATTTTCAAAATGCGCTTAGTTCTGTCTTTAGGCAAGATGTGGATGTCATTATGCTTGGTGAGATGCGGAATGCTGAGACTATTGCAACTGCGGTAACTGCTGCTGAGACTGGACATTTAGTATTTTCGACGCTACATACAAACAATGCTGCTCAGACCATTGATCGTATTATCGACACGTTTCCACCAGAACAACAAGATCAGGTGCGGCTCCAGCTCTCCAGCTCACTTGCGGGTATATTTTCCCAAAGACTCATTCCACATATATCAGGAGGACTTGTGCCGGCATATGAGCTCCTTATAAATAATAATGCTCTTGCGAACCTTATCAGGGAGGGTCGTACGCACGAGATTCAAACAGTCATTGAGACGGGTCTTGAGCAAGGTATGATTGATATGAATCGTTGTCTTGCGGGCCTTGTGCAGAAGGGAGAGATAACTGTTGAAAATGCGTTCGCGTATTCAATTAATCCAAAAGGACTCGAACGGCTCATGTAAATAAAAGGAGTATGTTATTTTCATATAAAGCAACAGATAAAAACAACGTCGTACGAGAGGGTACGGTGGATGCTCAGACAACAGAAACCGCGATACGAACGGTGGAACAAAGAGGGTACCGCATTATGTCGGTCACACCACTCAACGAAAAGAAGTCGCTCTTTGATCTTGAAATAACATGGTTTCAGCGAGTATCGAACAAGGAGATTGTTATTCTCTCGAGACAGATTGCGACGTTGTTTGATGCACAAGTTTCTGCACTTCGTGTGTTTCGGTTACTTGCAACTGAAGTTGATAATCAGATGCTCAGGCGTATTCTCCTGTCTGTCTCAGAGGATTTACAGGGCGGTAGTACTATTTCTCGAGCATTGGCACATCATCCCGATGTGTTTTCAGCATTTTACGTAAGTATGGTTAAGTCGGGGGAAGAATCAGGAACACTCGATAAGACCTTTCTCTATCTGGCGGACTACCTTGACCGCACGTATCAAGTTGTCTCAAAAGCACGCAATGCTCTTATCTATCCAGCGTTTGTGATCGGTGTATTTGTTATTGTTATGGGCCTCATGCTTACTATGGTAATACCACGCATCAGTGAAATTCTTACAGACTCAGGTCAGGAGCTACCGATCTATACAAAGATTGTGATCGGCCTCTCAGATTTTCTTGCTCACTATGTTGGGTTTATTGCAATCTTTCTTGCAATCCTTGGAGTATTACTATGGCAGTTTAAAAAGACAGATGCCGGTGCACGTACTATGGATGAGTTACGTCTTGCGTTGCCGTATATAGGAACACTCTATGAAAAACTATATCTAACACGCATTTGTGATAACCTATCGACCATGCTTCAGAGTGGTATTTCAATGGTGCAGGCATTAGAAGTGACCGCAGAGGTGGTTGATAACCGAGTGTATAAAGATATCATTGAGTCAGTACTTATAGAAGTGAAGGGAGGACGTTCTTTTGCAGATTCTCTTGCAGAATTTCCTGAAATACCTGGAGTATTGTCACAGATGAGCAAGGTCGGCGAGGAGACGGGTAATCTGGGTAGTATTCTTACGACACTCTCAACATTTTATAGTCGAGAAGTGAACAATGCGGTTGATACACTTATCAGTCTTATTGAACCACTCATGATTGTGATGCTGGGACTTGGTGTTGGTGTATTGTTGGCGTCTGTGTTGATGCCTATCTATAACATGACCGCCGCTTTCTAGTGGTGTGTGTTTGCGATATCCACAGGACACGTTACGTAGTAAAGGTAAACGCGTATAATAAAAAGAACCACGATTACAACGCAGTGGAATAATAATTATTAAAAAGGACAATTTAAGATTTATGAATATTCAAACTCTAAAAACACGCGGTTTCACACTCATTGAGTTGCTCGTTGTGATCGCGATTATTGGTATCCTTGCTTCTGTAGTGCTTGCATCTCTTAACAGTGCGCGAAGTAAGGGAGAGGATGCTGCAGCAATTGCAAGTCTAAATAACGCTCGAGCGCAGGCTGAGCTCTATTACGCCGACAATTCTCGAAGTTATGATGGTGTTTGTGCTGCTGCGGGTAGCGCAGTTCCTGGAGGTATTGCAACCTTGCTCTCTGGGGCGGCAGATTCTGTTGTTAATCCTCCAGACTGTGGAGACACTGATGCGGGATGGGCGGCACGCGTCCTTCTCAATTCAACAGAACATTATTGTGTAGATTCTCGTGGTGTCGCGGTTACATCGTCGACAACAAACTCAGTTTCGGACTCAAGTGGATCTGAGGTTATCACTTGTAACTAGTTTCTCAAGTAATACCAAACAAAAGACGCCTTTGTGGGCGTTTTTTGTTTATGTACACGCAATGTCAATGGTACAGATGCTACAATTACCGACATGGAATACTACTGGTACGTAGCTGTCTGCATACTCGGTGCTATCATCGGCAGTTTCCTCAATGTCATTATTTATAGGCTCCATACGGGACGCTCTGCAAATGGTCGCTCGCACTGTCTCTCGTGCGGGAAGATACTGTATTGGTATGAGCTTATTCCGATATTCTCATACGTAGCACTGCGAGCACGATGTCGAAGTTGTGCGTCACATATACCGTTGCGGTATATGTTTGTTGAGGTACTCACCGCAGGACTGTTTGTACTGCTCTGGGATATATATCAGTATGACCTTCTACTCTTTGCATTAAATGCAATTTTCATGTCATTGCTGATTATCGTGTTCGTCTACGATATACGCCACATGATTATTCCAGACGAGCTCGTGATTTGGCTTACCACTATGTCGGTAGTACTTGTTGGGTATGTGGTGCTCTTCGGAGAGCAGCCCAGTTCATATATATATGAGCATATACTTGCGGGGATATTGGCAACAGGATTTTTCGCATCATTTTGGTTCTTTTCTCAAGGACGGTGGATGGGGCTTGGTGATGCAAAACTCGCATTTCCTCTTTGTATGATGCTTGGACTCAGCGGAGGATTCTCCGCAGTGGTACTTTCATTTTGGATTGGTGCGGTGGTGAGTGTTACACTTATGGTACTTCAGTACGTATTACGTGCGGGGAAAACACATTTACCATTTTTGCATTCAGCACTTAGAATGAAGAGTGAAGTGCCGTTTGCTCCGTTTCTGGTTCTCGGTTTTTTGAGTGTATACCTATTTCATGTTGACATACTTGCATACATTAATTTCGTCTCATTTTAAACAGACAGTAGATGTTCTTGGTAAATTTTTTATGGCAATAAAAAGAAGACACGGATATTTTTTTTCGTACTTCTTTGGCATGTTGATGCAAAAAGGTCGGCTGGTAAAACATGGCGGGTTTACACTTGTAGAACTGTTGGTCTCAATATCGATATTGCTCATTATTGTCGGTACGGTAGTTGTGCGATTTATGTCTTTTGATAGTACGGTTCTCTTGAAATCACTTACGTACGATATTGCATTTTCTATTCGTCAGGCACAGACGTACTCAGTAAGTGTGGTGGGAAGTAGTACAGGTTTTCGTGATGCGTACGGCATCTCCTTCACCAATACTTCTAATGAGTACACTCTCTTCAATTACGAGGAAGATACTAATCCGTACTATAATCCTGCTGACGGGTTTGTTACTAAGTATCAACTTGGACGCTCGTTTGTGATAGCAGATGTATGCGTACAGCGACCTTCTCTGGCCGAAGAGTGTGGAATTAGTCAGGTCGATATTGGTTTTCAACGACCTGAATACATGGCAATATTCTATGTCGATAGTCTCGGGGACGTAGTGATAGAATCAGTGTCTGTTAAGGTGCAGGCAGATGATGGAGGTGGACGAGTCGGTGTTATTAAGGTTGGGTATGCAGGCCAGATAACGGTGTCAATTGACGAAGAATAAATATGGATAGTATGTTTACAGCAGGGAAAATGTCTGACGTAAGTAAAAACAGAGGCTTTACTATTATTGAAATGCTTGTCTCTGTAGGAATTTTTGCGATTGTCATGACGGTCGGTATGGGCTCTCTCATTGCGGTCATAAGGGCAGGGGGTGCCGCACAAGCATCACAGGCTTTGACCTCGGATCTTTCGTTTGAACTCGATGGTATGTCACGAAAAATTCGAACAGGATACAGTTACTATTGTGCGGATGACGTCGAGGATAGTAATAGTCTCTATTTAAGTACAATCGATTGTGTATCTACCGGGGGTGCGTCAGCAATTGCCTTTACAGACGGGGAGACCGGAAATCGTATGGCATATCGGTTTGATGCGACGACACTCTCTATTCAACAACGTATCGATGAGTATGATTCTGATAGTAAGACGTACACTGAAGGTTCTTGGTTTAGTATTTCATCAGAACAGACTCAGATAGAATCCTTAACCTTTATTGTTGAGAATACTGAGTCAGCACCAGATGATGAAGTACAACCTGTTATTCGAATTTTGATAAAGGGCAAGTCAGGAGAGGCGTCTGCTGCAGAATCATCTTTTTTTATTCAGACGTCAGTTTCAAGTCGTAGTCTGGATGTATAAAAATAATGCGTATGCCTAAAAAATATATTTTTAATAAGAATACTCATAAGAAAGGGTTCACGCTTGTGGAAACACTCGTGGCGCTGACCATACTTCTCATTGCTGTGCTTGCACCCATGCGTATTGTTTCTCAGAGTATTAAAGCTGCAACACTTGCTCGAGAGCAACTCACTGCTGTCTTTCTTGCACAGGAGGGAGTCGAGCATTTTCTACAACTGCGTGACAACGATGCGCTCTCTGTAAGTGGTGGTACTTGGGATTGGTTGGGTGTAGGAGGTATCGATGGTTCCTGTACGAATGCAGGATGTAGCCCTGATGTAGTAAGTGGAGGTGAAGTTTCATGTTCCTCATTTTCTAATTGCACACTATATTTTGATGAGGATGCGAGTAGTGGAGCATATTATACGTACACAAGTACTGGCAACATCGAATCTCGCTACACTCGAGTGGTCACAGTTACTGAGAGTACAGCCGACGAAGTTGAAATAGTTTCCACAGTCTCATGGAAGTCTGACGCATTGAAGGGGGACACTGTCGATGTAACTTTTAGAACATTTATTCTCAATCAGTATGAGTAAGAAACAATTGCAATGTAGCGAAATAATTAGTAAGTCAGTGTGTACTCAGAAACACAATAGAGGTTTTACAATACTCATAGCGACGCTCGTTGCTGCGGTCGTGCTTGCCATTGGTTTATCAATCCTCTCTATTACCACAAAACAAGTACAGCTTGCGGGTATTGCGCGCCAATCTGAGATTGCATTTCAGGCAGCGAGTGCAGCACTCGAATGTGTTCGTTTTAATGATGTAAACACAGATGATGGAGGAGTATTTGACGTCACGAATCCACAGACGGGATATGCAGAAGTTACTTGCTTTGGAGTGAAAGATACAGTTTCTTCTGACAGTGATTCGGATGGTTCGGGAGGTCCTTCAAGTGGTGAGAACCAAAAACTAGACTTCACGTGGGGAGATGCTGGAGATATATGTTCAAAGATTGAGCTGTATAAATTTTATGATGCAGATAATGCTATTGATTTGGACACGTACGGTATAACCGCATACGATTGTCCAGCAGGTACTGCATGCACCTTGGTTAAGGCACGTGGTTATAACAAGCGTTGCGGGGATATAAATACAGAAGGGGCTATTGAGCGGGAGCTTACTATTATTTACTAGCTCTCAATTCTTCATTGCGGGAGATTTTTTAACATGTTCTAATAATGGTTCATGGCGAAGGACGCTCTATCTGGTGTGGAAACAAGGGCAAAAGAACTGCTTGCTCTTATTGAGTACCATAGACAAAAGTATCATGGAGAAGATTCTCCAGAAATCAGTGATGAAGCATACGATTCGCTTATACGTGAACTGCAACACATTGAAATAGAACATCCAGAACTCAAATCACCCACAACTCCCACAGAAGTGGTTGGAGCTCCGGCAGGTGAAGCGTTTCAAAAAGTAACACATACTGTGCGTCAGTGGTCATTCGATAACGTATTTTCGGAGGAAGAGCTCGTTGCTTGGGAAGAGCGGCTACTTCGACATCTTGAGAAACAGGGTCATTCAACAACCTCTCTTGCGTATGTCTGTGAGCATAAAATCGATGGGCTTAAAGTCATACTTGAGTATAAGGATGGGTTTCTGGTACGCGCCGCGACTCGCGGTGATGGGGTAATTGGTGAAGATGTGACGCATACAGCAAGCACAATTCAAGATATTCCAAAAAACCTAACTCAACCCGTGACCATTACGGTTGTGGGTGAAGCATGGCTTAAAGAGTCCGAGTTAGAGAGGATTAATGAGGAAAGAAAGAAAGAAGGACTACCTCTTTTTGCTAATCCGAGAAATGCCGCCGCTGGCTCACTCAGACAACTTGATGAAACGGTCACTGCGCGTCGAAATCTTTCATATTTTGCATACGACATTGATGCGTACGATACACGCACTACAAAAATAGTAGAACCCAAAACGCAATTAGAAGAGCTAGAGCTTTTACATAAACTTGGTTTTGTCGTGAATGAACATTATTCGCGCTGCACGGACCTGTCTTGTGTCTTAAAATATTACCGAATGTGGACATCGAAGCGGAGCAAGATGCCATACGGTGTTGATGGCATTGTCATTAAGATTGACAGTATCGTACTGCAAAAACTTCTCGGACACACTGCGAAGTCTCCGCGCTTCGGCATTGCCTATAAGTTTCCTGCCGAACAAGCTACGACTGTCGTGGAGGATATCCAGCTTCAGGTTGGGCGCACAGGAGTGCTTACTCCTGTAGCACACCTGCGACCAGTATTAATTGCAGGTTCGGTAGTTTCGCGCGCCACACTTCACAATGAAGACCAAATTAAAAGACTCGACGTACGTGTAGGAGACACAATCATTCTTCAAAAAGCAGGAGACGTCATACCGGAGGTGATGTCGGTCGTGTTGGCGCTTCGTCCAAAAAAAGCGAAACCCTACACATTTCCAAAACATGTTCTTGAATGCGGAGGAGATGGGCGTATTGAGCGGGTGCAGGGCACGGCTGCATATCGGTGTGTCTCAAAAGACTCAGATGTGCTTCATAGAAGACGGTTGTACTACTTTGTGTCAAAGTCAGCATTTAACATCGATGGTGTCGGTCCACGGATTATTGATCTCCTTCTCGATAATGCGCTCATAAATACGTACGTCGATTTGTTTACACTTACCACAGGTGATCTTGAAGGGCTCCCGAGTTTCCAGAAGAAAGCAGCTCAAAATGTTATTGATGCAATAAGTAACGCTCGCAAGGTACCGCTCCGCCGACTTCTCGTCTCGCTCTCTATTGATCATGTGGGGGAGGAGACCGCACGTATTATTGCAAATCATTTTGGTAATATTGCAGCAATTCGCACTGCGTCTGTCGAGATGTTGGCGGGAGTTCATGGGGTTGGGGATATTGTTGCGGAATCGCTTGTTTCTTGGATGGAGAGTAATGCCAACACAGCTTTACTTGATGAGTTGCTTATCAAAATTATTGTCGAAAATCCAAAAAGGAGTGCTGCGGGAGGTGCGCTTTCAGGTAAGACTTTTGTATTTACCGGTACACTTCCGACGCTGAGTCGTTCTGAAGCTCAGGAATTAGTTCGTTCTTATGGCGGTCATGTCACAAGTTCGGTTTCAAGACAGACAGATTATGTAGTGGCAGGAACAGACCCTGGTTCAAAGGCTGAGAAGGCTCAACAACTCAAGGTCACAGTGCTGGATGAGACAGGTTTTAAAAAACTTCTCGACAGTTAGCGAGGAAGTAGTTTTATGCTAGTATACGGCTCATGAAGCGGGAAGATATAATACATCTTGCGACACTTGCGCGTATTGAGCTCCAAGAAGCAGAGATACAGTCGTTTGCCGATGATATCACTGAAATTCTTGAGTACGTGAGTGAGGTGAGTAGCATCACTGCAGAGGAGAAAAAGAAAGAGGTGGATGTACTTTACAACGTCATGCGTGAGGACGAACCGTCTCATGCTCCAGATGAATACACTGAGGCAATACTTTCTGCTACCGTCTCACGAAGTGGTCGTTATTTTAAAGTAAAGAAGATATTGGGAGAAGAGTCATAAAAATAGTATGCACGACTCTATTACATTATTGCGCAAAAAATTTATTGAAGGTGTCTACACTCCACTCAATGCACTCGAAGATTGTCTCTCGGTGATACAAGAGCGGGATACGAGTGTGCGTGCATACCTCGAGCTTTTTGCTGGCGCAAAGCAGTCTGCAGAAGATGCTACTGAGCGTTATAAAAAGGAGGGTAAAAATACACCGTCGTTGCTTGGAATACCTTTTGGTATTAAACAAAACATTCTCATAAAAGGTGAGCGTACGACCGCAGCGTCAAAAATGCTTGAAAATTATGTCGCAACGTATGATGCGACAGCTATTGAAAAACTCCGTGCTGCGGGAGCGGTATTTATAGGTGGTACAAACATGGATGAATTTGCTATGGGTTCCTCGACGGAAAATTCTGCGTTTGGCGCTACTAAAAATCCTATTGATGAATCACGGGTACCGGGGGGCTCTTCTGGCGGTTCTGCCGCTGCGGTTGCAATGGGTGGTGCTGTCGCAACGCTTGGTACTGACACAGGCGGTTCTGTACGCCAGCCCGCAAGTCATTGCGGTGTGGTTGGGTTTAAGCCGACATACGGGACAGTGTCTCGGCACGGAGTTATTGCGATGGGATCTTCTCTCGATCAGGTTGCACCACTGACTCATACTGTGACTGATGCTGAAATTGTCCACAACATCATAGCGGGACAGGATAAGATGGACGCAACAACAATTGCGAAGGATACATATCCAGAAGTACCGCTTAAGGAAAAGTATCGTATTGGCGTACCTCGTAATTTTTTAAGGGATGGCATTGATGCAGATGTCCTTGAACGTTTTGAAGAAAAGCTCACTGTGCTACGTGAGGAGGGACATGAGGTTGCCGATGTAGAACTGCCTCTTATGGAGAAAGGGCTTGCTGCATATTATATTGTGATGCCTGCAGAAGTTTCTTCAAACCTCGCGCGATATGATGGAGTCCGCTATGGCTTGCGAGTAGAAGGAAAAAACTTGTTAGACGAATATATGAAGACACGTGCTGAGGGGTTTGGTGCTGAGGTAAAGCGACGTATTCTTCTCGGTACATACGTGTTGTCAGCTGGGTACTATGATTCGTACTATGGTAAAGCTGAACAGGTAAGAGAGATGATGCGTGATGAACTTAGAATGGTGTTTAGAAATGTCGACATCATTCTTACACCCACCGCACCAACGCCGGCGTTTAAAATAGGTGAAAAAAGTGACCCACTTTCTATGTATCTCCAGGATATATTTACAGTACCCGCAAATCTCACTGGCGTACCAGCACTCTCTGTGCCTATGGGTACTGTAGAACGAGACGGTGTAGCACTTCCTGTTGGGGTACAATGTATGGGTCCTCATGCTGGCGACGCCCGAATGTTCGATTTCGGAAAGAAGATGAATGGTGAGGATTTCTAAAAAATTTCTCAAACATAATGCCTGATGAAAATGACATTGTGTACGATACCTATGGTATTGATCTCATAGGTCTTCTACAAAAACTCGTTGATAGTATACGAAGTTTTTTTGGGTTTGGAGATTCTATTGACGGAGGAGGTGGAATTGCCGGATTCCTCACCTCACTTGGTTTTTGGTGGGAAGTGTATTCGATTATTGCCATAATCTTTTCGCTCTTTTGCCTTTGGGGTTTTATATATGCAAAGATTCGGTATGCTCAATTGGTCGAAGTTGAAAATGAACAGCTTCATGAAGAAGAGCAGGCATGGCTACATGCATACGGAGGAGGTATACAAAAGAATGATCGGTGGGGTGATATTCAATCTCACATTGCATCAGAAAATCCGAATGACTGGAGGCTCGCTATTATCGAAGCAGATGTGATGCTCGACCAGATGCTTGATGATGCGGGATATGTGGGAGTGTCGATTGGTGATAAATTGAAGACAGCTAATCCTTCATCATTCCAGACAGTGCAAGATGCGTGGGATGCGCACAGAACACGTAATGAAATAGCACACGCAGGAAGTGATTTTATACTCACAAAGCGGGGTGCTCAAGAGACGATTGTAAAATACGAGCGTGTCTTTCGAGAGTTTGCTGTGATTTGAGTTAAAGTGCAGAGATCGAACCAAGAATTCTCCTCCGAAGGTCTGTACCACGTCTTACTTTTATACGTAGGGTGCCAAAATGATGTTTCTGATCACGGTACATCTTTTCCGATTTTGATCTTATAAGACTTGGTTTTGTAAATTGAGAGATAGGTATGGAAGTTAGCTTTGACCAGTATTTTTCCACCTCTTTCACTCGCTTCGTATGGATAGTATTAATGCTTACTCTTAGTATTAATTCGTCATTTCCTATACCATAAATAGTCTTTAACCATCTGATATAAAAAGAAATCATCTGAGGGTCGCTGTTTGTGAAACCAAGTTCTTGATTTCCTTTTTTATAACCTTCCCCCCAATACAGACCAAGACCTACCATGAACAGGTCTCTTTTTGTACATTTTCCAACATCAGTTTGACCTACCGAAATCATATGTTCAGTGTGCTTTAAGCGCTGTTCTCGCTGATGTTCAGAGGCACGAAGTAAGGCTGCTGTAGCATGATGTTTGCTCAAGGTTGCCAATTTAGCACGTTGTTTTTCACTAAGTCGAATATCTCTACACCAGTTACTCACGGTGCTCTTACTCACAGAAAGTTGTGATGCTATATCACCAATACTTTTTCCACGGTTACGTAATAGGAGTGCCTGTTCTCTTTCACGTTGTCTCGCCATAGCTTGTAAGGCAATTATACCATATATGTAGTGGACAGTTTTAAAAGTTCTGCTATACTTTCTCGACAGCTAAATACAGCGTGGTGAGAAGCGAAAGCTTGGAGCTTCGCAAGAGGTTGTTTCAAATGTATGTAGAGGTGAATACACAGCGGGGTAGAGGAGAGGTACCTCGGGAGGCTCATAAGCAATTGTGACCCCATGTGGTAACGCATGGTGGAAAAATCTTCTAAATTGCTGGAAACTCGTTAAGCATTTTGTGCCACAACATGACTCGAAAGGGTGGGTGTGAAGGCTTGAAAAACAATATGATTCGACAATCAGCAGCCAAGCCTAGATTTTTTCTGGGAAGGTTCAGAGACTATAATGGAGAGTTCCCTTCGATTTATTTCTGAGGGAACATGGTATAGTCCACACCGTCTAGAAATATTCGGATAAATAGAACCTCCAGACCCTGGTTCGATTCCAGGCCCCGCAACAAATATAGAAAAACACTGGTTTAAACCAGTGTTTTTCTTTGTTCTGCGAGGTGTACCTAGAACCGAACCGAAGAAGGACGACTGGGAAAGCAAAAGTATAACGACCTCAAGGAAGCTCTGACGGTTCTCCTTAGTTCGGTTTTTATCACACAAAAGCTCTAATTGCTCCTGAAGAGGCAGGGACGGGATTTGGATTATTTCTAGTAAAGGAGATTGTAAATCTCCGTGACGGAGTTGTCTGTATGGTCTCAAAAAAGAGAGGAAGTTCCTTTTTATTTCTCATTGCCTGTCTAGAGGTTGGTGTGTTATAACGTGCGCATGCAGTGCGTAATTCTTGCAGCGGGTGAGGGAAAACGTCTTCGCCCACTTACCAATGATTGTCCCAAGCCACTTGTTAAGGTCGCAGGGGAAGCTATTCTCGACCATATCGTCCGCGCACTTCCTGACGAGATTACCGAGCTCATTATTGTTGTTGGGTACTGTGGTGACCAAGTGCGGGCATATTGTGGTGATAGATTTCACGATAGGAATGTGCTCTATGTGGAGCAGGAGAATCAGCTTGGGACAGCGCATGCACTTAAACTTTGTGAGCTTTATCTGACTGGTAGATTTCTTGTAATGTTGGGTGACGATATTCATAGCAAGAAAGATATCGAACGAGCGTTGCAACACGACCGTACAGTTCTGGTTGCGGTCAGTGAAAATCCAGAGCGGTTTGGTGTGATTATACGAAATGATGACGGTACCCTCTCAGAAATAGTTGAGAAGCCGGCAAATCCATCTTCAAATCTTGTCTCTACAGGAACGATGGTTTTAGATATGGCAATTTTCCGGCATCAGGTAGAGCCTGCATCAAACGGAGAATATTATCTCTCGCACATGCTAGAGTCGTATGCTAAAGATACTCCAGTACACGTTGTGATAGAGGAGTCTTGGATACCGATTGGATATCCTGAGGACATAGCTCGAGCTGAAGACATCCTCAAAAGCAGTTGAAGCTCTCCCGTACAGATGGTATTGTGCATGGCACTTGTCGGCGTAAGTAAAACTTGCCCCGACGGCGTTCGCAAAAAATGAGAATACAGGGTACTCTCATTTTGTTGCTCACTTGTCGGCGTAAGAGAAATCTTTCTCCGACTGCATTCAGAGATATAATATGAGCAAGCTCCTATTATCCTCTTCATTTGTCGGCGTAGCTCAGTTGGTTAGAGCGTAGGACTCATAAACCTAAGGTCGGAGGTTCGACCCCTCCCGTCGACACAATTTAAAGCGAAGCGACAATTTTGTCGACGGGAGTGCGGATGTATTGCGAATGCAACACGAGCAGGGTCGAAGCCGTTGCCAGATATCTTGTAAAGATATCGACAACGGGTACTGAACATGTAATGTTCGACCCCTCCCGTCGACACAAAGAAATCACCCGCAAGGGTGTTTTTTGCTGTCGACGGAGTACAGTCCGGTGGACTGTACGTGAGGGGTCGAAGGCACGAATATGTTTTTTGCTATTTCTAATACAAAAACCATGAGTGCCGGGCAGGTAACTCTTATGAATGTAATGAATTAGAGTTGGGCGCCGACCTCTCCTTACAGGAGCTGTCCACTCATTGGAATATTTGTTTCGCTATATTCACAAATATTCTCGATGAGTCTTGCAAAATGCTCCCAGTATTTCTCACTCGTCGACACAAAACTTAGCCCGTGCACTTATAGTTGTAGGGAGTATGGAACGTATTTCACTTACCGGATTTCTCATATGTATGCCATTCTGTGCAAGTATTGTGCTCTTCGGGATTTGGTTTGGAGAACAGCTTGATCCACCTGAGTGGATTTTTAAGATAGCAGCCACTGCTTTTGTGTTAGGCTTAGCGTCGTTCTTGTTGTTGGCCGTTAGTGTCGCGAGGCGGTTTGTTTCGGTAGAGGAGTGAAGGTAAAGAGATGTGTCACCTAAGTCTTTCTGGGCTGTGTTGCACCGCACGGTTAGACGCTCTGCCTGTCATAAATGGTATACTTTAAATCTGTGTATTCAAAAAAGCAGGTAAATAAAAAATTTTTTAAAAAATGGTCACCAGAAATGGCTTATGTACTTGGGTTTTTCTATGCAGATGGTACGTTTGATATCAACCCTAGAGGCTCGTATTATTTTGGTTTTCATATCTGTGATAAGGACTTACTTTTTTCTATGAGAAGAGTCTTAGAATCTAATCATAAAATTTCAGAACGGAAAGTTAAGAAAAATGAGTCGCTACGCTATCGGCTCCAAATAGGAAGTAAAAAAATGTGCGAGGACTTAATAGGGTTAGGGATGACTCCTGGTAAGACCAGACGTATGACATTTCCAAAAATACCCTCTTTGATGTTGCCAGATTTTATTCGGGGGTATTTTGATGGAGATGGTAACGTATGGGTAGGGTATATAAACCATGACCGTGTGAGACCAACACTTGTGATACAGGCAACCTTCACCTCTGGAAATAGAAAGTTTTTAGAGGAGCTGAAAAAGGAACTAAACAGCATTGGTATTGTCGGAGGAGGGTTGTTCGTTTCCTCTTCAGGTGATTTTTCTCGACTGACGCTCAGTACCTTAGATGCTTTAAAACTTAGTGAAATTATGTATAATGGGCGTCCGAAGCTCTACCTCAGGCGAAAAAAGCTTCGATTCGACCAATTTAAAAAAATGCGGGAGTAGCTCAATTTGGTTAGAGCGCCGCCCTGTCACGGCGGAGGTTGCGGGTTCAAGTCCCGTCTCTCGCGCAATACAAAAATACCATGACTTCCTGTCATGGTATTTTTGTATTCGCCTAGGGGCTTGAAAAGGTTGTCGAAATTTTGGAAAAATTTTATACAACCTGAACAGATTCTGTAAGAATCAAGTCCCGTCTCTCGCGCAATAGTAAACCACCATTTAAAAGGGTGGTTTTACGTTACAATAGAGTTCATGAATCTCACCACACATCAAAAAATCATCGCACTTTTTATCGTAGGGTACATCGTTTACTTCGGTCTGCAGTATGTCACAGCACTCAATTTTGAGTTCATTGCATATGTGTTTCTGGAAGTCGTAATTTTCGGCGTACTTTTTGCAACACTCCGCCTTACAAAATTCCCAAACTATATTGTGTGGGGACTTAGTATATGGGGGTTATTACACCTCATGGGGGGCGTAATACCTGTCGGTGATGGTGTGCTATATCAATACCGCATCCATACATTTTTTGATGGTGGGGGAGATTTTTATATCTTAAAGTTCGATCAAGTAGTACATGCATTTCTCTATGGAGTCGTGGGGCTGATGTTTTTGCACCTCTTGCGCGAGTTCCTTGGTGTTAAAAAATATCCAGTTCTTATTGCGGTCATTGCAATTATGGCGTCGCTTGGAGTAAGTAGTATCAATGAAATTCTCGAATTCACCGCAGTCGTAATCTTGCCATCGACGGGTGTCGGTGGGTATGAGAATACACTTCTCGATATGGTATTTAATCTCGGCGGCGCGATAGTTACCGTGGTAGGATATCTCCTTTTTCAAAAATTGAAAAGAAATGGTTAATAGTCTAGGATTGTTGGATTGCCACCTTAGCTCAGTTGGTAGAGCATTGTACTCGTAACGCAAAGGTCGACAGTTCAATCCTGTCAGGTGGCTCATGAGTATGTTGTCTGGTATGCTCAGCACACTATTTGCCGAGATAGCTCAGTGGTAGAGCACTTCCATGGTAAGGAAGGGGTCCTGGGTTCAATCCCCAGTCTCGGCTCACGAAGTGAGACAGATACGCATGCATTCGCATGCGTAAGAGGATTGAAAGACGGAGCGTTGTGAGCGATAGCGAACCGCGAGTTCGGGGAGAACATTCTTGACGAGTGGAGTGAGTTTAGAAACATGACCCCAATCCCGAATCTCGGCTCATTTAGATAAACCCCATGCGATTATGGGTCGTAATCGCATGGGGTTTGCCATTCTGTTATACTCACTCACATGCACTACCTAGACGTCCCCCATTTCAAACAAGATATTGGTTTTTCATGTGGCCCCACTTCTCTGCAGATGGTGTTTGCCTATTATGGTATTCGCGAATCAGAAGGTAATCTCGTAAAAGAACTGAAACCAAATGAAAAAGATGGAACGTCTCATGAGAAAATGATTGACGCTGTCTTGAAGCGTGGGCTCCACTGTTATGTAAATAATGACGCGACTCTTGAAGAGGTTGATTCCTTGGTATCCCAAGACATACCGGTCATTGTGCATTTCTTAGAGACAAGTGAGCAGGAAGATCACTACAGTGTGGTGGTCGGTATTTCAGAAAAGGAAATCGTCTTGAATGACCCGTGGAATGGTGAGCGACTACATCTGCTACGTAAAAAGTTTGAAGAGAGATGGACATGCAACACTGTTGGAGGCTGTAAGCAGTGGCTTATGGCGGTCGCGAAAGAACCATTGTTGCTTGGGAAACAATATCATCCACATGAATAAAGGAGATGTACAAATGCGCATACATGAAATTGAAACGGCGATGAATTTGCCGGACTTTTGGAATGAGCCTCAGAAAGCCCAAGAACTCATTAAAGAACTGCAGACATTAAAAGATGAAGCAGAAGGGAAAGAGAAGTATGACCGGAACAACGCGGTCGTCACAATTGTTGCAGGAGCTGGCGGAGATGACGCTGAAGATTTTGCACGAATGCTCACGGAGATGTATCAGAAATATGCTGAGAAAAAGAACTGGGCTGTGTCAGTCATTGATTCAAATACAAATGATCAAAACGGGTACCGAAGTATTGTATTCGAAATAGCCGGGAAAGAAGCATACGGTACTCTAAAGTCAGAGTCGGGAGTGCATAGACTTGTGCGGATGTCTCCCTTCAATGCAAACGGCAAACGGCAGACGTCGTTTACTCTTGTGGAGGTTTCACCAAAACTCGAAGATTTGAAAGAGGTTGAACTTGAGGAAGATGATCTTGAAATTTCTTTTGCACGCTCAGGGGGTGCGGGTGGGCAGAATGTCAACAAGCGAGAAACTGCGGTGCGTATTACGCATGTGCCGACCAATATTTCTGTTCACGTTTCTTCGGAGCGCAGTCAGCAACAAAATCGTGATAAAGCCCTAGCGCTTTTGGGAGGAAAAGTATTTGCCTTTCAAGAACAGCAACGTAAACGTGAGCTCAAAGGCCTTAGTACAGAAAAGTCAGTCAAGATTGAGTGGGGAAGTCAAATACGTTCATATGTGCTCCATCCATACCAAATGGTAAAAGACCATCGCACAAACACCGAAGTTCGCGACGTTGAGAAGGTGCTTGATGGTGATATTCAGCCATTTCTTGATTCTACAAAGGATTAATTCGTCTCACTGTGTCTAGTTTTCACCTCCTGTGCTAGTCCGGGTTGTGATTATAGAGTACAATATGCTAGTTATAGCGATATGATTTATTTCGACAATGTCTCAAAGCGATACGGCGGGAATCAGTCGGTTGCAATCGAGGGAGTGACTTTCCAGGTTGCACCCCAAGAGTTTGTTTCTATTGTCGGTCACTCAGGTGCTGGAAAGACGACACTCCTTAAAATGCTTATTGCGGAAGACAAGCCGACTGAGGGCTCTGTCTTTTTTGAATCGATGGATGTACACCAAATTCCAAGAGGTCAGCTACCACAGTATCGTCGTCGAATAGGTACTATCTTTCAAGATTTTAAACTCCTTTCCCATAAGACCGCATTTGAAAACATTGCGTTCGCAATGGAAGCAAATGGACGAACCGATGAAGAGATTGCAGAGAATGTACCGCAAGCACTCGAGCTCGTTGATCTGGCCGATAAGGCGTGGAATTTTCCACATGAGTTGTCTGGTGGAGAGAAACAGCGTGTCGCGATTGCGCGCGCAATCGTAAACCAACCAGATATCATTATTGCGGACGAACCAACAGGTAACCTTGATCCGATTGCAACGTATGAGGTAGTACAGATTCTTAAAAAGATTAATGACCTCGGCACTATGGTTATTATGACGACGCACAACAAGGGCGTGATCGATGCACTAGAGCGTCGAGTTATAACAATGGACGAGGGGCGCATTATTCGTGACGACACAGAAGGTAAATACGTTTTGTAATTATGTGGACTGGATTTAAACGAATTGTACAATCGGGCTTCATTGGTTTTTGGCGAGACATCTTCGTCACTCTTACCTCAGTATTGGTAATGGCGGTGGCGTTGTTTGTTATTGCGACAACACTTTTTAGTGAGCATGCGCTAGATACTGCGTTAGCAGAACTACAACAGAAAGTAGATATCACTGTTTATTTTGTAACTACTGCGCCTGAGGAGGACATCCTGCAACTCAAGACTTCACTCGAAGGACTAACAGATGTGCGGGAGGTAGCCTATGTCTCTCGTGAGGAGGCACTTGTGGCATTTCAAGAACGACACAGTGATGACGAACTCACTCTCAAAGCACTTGAAGAACTTGGTGAAAACCCCCTAGGCGCATCGCTTTCGATTCGTGCAAAAGAAGCTTCTCAGTATGAGGGGATTGCCACATTTCTTGCAGAACTTCCAGGTGGGGACGGGGTAGAGGCGTCAATTATCGATAAAGTTAATTTCTCTGAAAATAAGATAGCAATCGATCGACTCAACACTATTATCGACCAAGAGCAGAGTGTAAATAGAATAAAGACGATTGCGCTCGTGGTCCTTGCGGTATTTGTGGCTTTCAACACAATGCGTCTCGTGATGTACAATTCTCGGGAAGAGATTTCAGTCATGAGACTTGTAGGTGCAGGAAACACATTCATCAGTGCGCCATTTGTTGTTTCGGGAATTATGCAAGGTCTTGCAGCTGGTGTGCTCGTGCTACTTCTTCTCTATCCAGCACTCTTGTATAACGAAGCATTGTTTTACCCGTTCCCATTCTTTGGCGAAACGCAGGTTGAAACATTCCTCTTCAACTACTACATCACTGACTTTGGAAAGATATTCTTAATCATTATAGGTAGTGCCATTGCAATTGGCGCATTCTCAAGTTTCATCGCTGTCCGTCGATATCTGAAAGTCTAGTATTCACAGCAAACTACAATGGTCTCTCCCGAAAAGAAACGAACAAAAAACAGAATCTCACAGCCAAAAACTCACAAATACATCTTCGTCGTCGGCGGTGTGATGAGTGGTGTGGGGAAGGGTGTCGCTTCTTCATCCATTGCAAAAATTCTTAAAGCGCGTGGGCTCACGGTCACTGCGCTTAAAATTGACCCGTACATAAACGTTGATGCGGGCACTATGAACCCGACTGAGCATGGTGAGGTTTTTGTACTCAAGGATGGGCTTGAGACCGATCAGGACATGGGCAACTACGAGCGGTTCATCGGTATCGATATTCCGGGTATCAACTACATGACGACGGGGAGTGTGTATCAGGATGTGATTCGCAAGGAGCGCAATCTTGAGTATGGAGGTCACAATGTGGAAGTGGTGCCCCATATTCCTCTGGAAGTTATCAGCCGGATTAAAACCGCCGCAAAGGTAGCAGATGCGGACGTCACCATTATTGAAATTGGTGGCACGGTTGGAGAGTATCAGAATATTCTCTTCCTCGAAGCGGTACGTATGATGAAGAGTGAGGTTCCTGATGATGTTGCGGTAGTGATGGTTTCGTACCTTCCGGTTCCAGGTTCAATCGGTGAAATGAAGACGAAGCCAACACAGACTGCCGCACGCATTCTCAATGGCGCAGGTGTGTTTGCTGATTTTATTCTTGCGCGTGCTCCGGTTGCAGTGGATAAGAAGCGGAAAGATAAGATTGCTCGTTTTTGTAACGTGTTGCCAGACAATGTCATTTCAGCGCCGGATGTTGCAAGTATCTATGATGTCCCGCTTAACTTCGAGCGTGATACGTTGTCGGACAAAATCTGCGGGCTCCTTTCCTTAAAATGCAAAAAAACGTCCGATCTCTCCGACTGGAAGCGTTTTGTGAATAAGTCAAAGAATGGGAAACGTACGGTGAATATTGCGGTAGTGGGAAAGTACTTTAGTTCTGGTGATTTTATCCTCTCAGACGTCTACATTTCAGTACTGGAAGCAATTAAGTACTCTGCCTATCATCTCGGTCTCACTCCAGAAATCCACTACATTTCCTCACTTGATTTTGAAGATAAAAAGAACCTTAAGAAACTCAAGGATTTTGATGGAGTACTCATTCCGGGAGGGTTCGGCACGACGGGTATAGAAGGGAAACTCAATGTTATTAAATACGCGCGGGAAAACAAAATTCCGTACTTCGGTATTTGTTATGGTATGCAGCTTGCAGTTCTTGAGTATGCGAAGAATGTAGCGAAAATGCGTGATGTGAGTACTGCAGAAATAAATGGCAAAGCAACACATCTCGTTATAGATATTATGTCCGACCAGAAGGAAAAAGTTGCCAAGAACGATATGGGAGGCACTATGCGCCTCGGTGAATACCCAGCGCGCCTTGAGAAGGGCTCAATCGCACGGGAGGCGTACGGCACGAGCTCTATCTCTGAACGTCACCGTCATCGGTACGAAGTAAACCCAATGTATGTAGCTCAGTTACAGGAAGAAGGACTCGTCTTTTCAGGAATGTCACCGGACAAACGATTGATGGAGATAGTAGAACTTCCGAAGAAGGATCACCCGTTCTTTGTTGGTGTTCAGTTCCACCCAGAGTTCCACGCCCGCCCGCTCTCACCGCATCCACTGTTCACGGCGTTTATAAAAGCTTCTTCTAAGAGGAAAAAATAAATGTTGAGGTTCGTTCATTTAAATATAGAAGGGTCAAAACACTTGGAGCGAGTGTATACATTTCTAAAAGCACAGAATCCAGATGTCGTCTGTATGCAAGAGCTACCTGAGGTAGAAGTTTCTGGTATCGAGTCCTTTCTGGGCATGAAAAGTTTGTTTGTGTCTATGGCACAGACTAATGATGAGTTGCAGGGTATTGGGATTTTCTCTCGACATCCAATTATTCAGCGTATAGAAAAATGGTACGGAGGGAGCAAAGAATCGTTGCCAACGTACGATGAGACAGATTATGAATCTAGATACTCCACATCCAGATTCATACTTGCTGTGTGTGGTATAGAAACAGAAGGAGAAGTTTTTCGTATTGGCACTACACACTTTCCTGTCACAGAAAAAGGGTCTGTGACTGAGTACCAGCACACTAGTGTAAAGAGACTACTTGCATTGCTTGAAAAGCAAGGGGAGCTCGTATTTTCAGGAGACTTCAATGCTCCGCGTGGGGGAGAAATCTTCTCTATGATTGCAGAGAAATATAAAGATAACGTCCCCCTTCACTACATAAAGAGTCTTGACTATAGTCTTCACCGCGCAGGAAAAAATCTAGAGGCAGACGCGACATCTATTGGGTTGACAGGACACATGGTGGACGGACTCTTTAGTACATCTGGCTATGAAGTGAGCGATGTTGAGATGGTATGTGGGGTGAGTGATCATTGCGCACTTGTTGCAAATATTTCAAAGAAAGAAGAAGTGATATAATAGTGGAATTATCGAGGATAATATTTGTTTATGCATCAAGGAAATTGGAGGAATCCTTCCCTGCGGAATGATTCCTCCGGTCCCGACCGAGACGGGAATCACCGATGTGAGTTTACGAACAGGTGATAGGTGGACACATAGTTTTGTCGATTAAATAGTTAAACAGAGTAAATACGTTATGCATCAAGGAAATTGGAAATGTAGCGGATGCGGGAACGCAATTACCGAGCTCCCGTTTGAACCACGTGACACCTCAAATCTCAAATGTATAGACTGCTTTAAGAAGAGTAAGGCATAGATACACAAAATCCCCGAAAGGGGATTTTGTTTTAATGCTGCCGGACTAGGGCTCGAACCTAGATAACAGGTACCAGAAACCTGTGTCCTACCATTAGACGATCCGGCAAAGAATCTCATTGTTTTACGTCATTTTCTTTTTGTCACCAGAAACCTGTGTCCTACTTGGACAAGTGAGCAGGGGGATGAGAGTTTATTCTCATCCATTCTGTGAGCGCCGTTCAAACAAGCTCTGCTTACTATTAGACGATCCGGCAAAGAATTAAAGAAAATCGCGTCCTTTTGACGCGTGGTTAGATTATCATATTTCACCACTTTTTTCAGCTATCGCGATAGTGAGCTATACTATATCTATGAAAAATATTATTTTTATTGCACTCGGTATCGTCGTACTTCTCCTGGTGGGTTTTTTCGCATTGAACTCCTATATCTATAATGAGAAGCAGGCGGACACCGCATCTGGCTATAAAAACGCTGAGTACATGATAGACGGACAGCGTGTAAAACTTGAGGATGGCGTTGCAGAAACTGAAGCAGCGCCTGGCTCTGCATCAAAGATCACTACGCGCTATTTCGGCAATGAACTCAAGATTGATCTCAACGATGATGATCGTGATGATGTGGTCTTCCTACTCACGAAAGAAGCGGGTGGTAGTGGCACGTTCTTCTACGTTGTGGCAGCCCTCAATACTGAAGATGGATATATTGGCTCTGACGGATATTTCCTTGGAGATAGAATAGCGCCACAGACGACAGAGATGAGCCAGAATCCACGTCATAAGGATGTCGTGGTAGTTAACTATATGGACCGCGCGCAAGGTGAACCTATGTCAGCACAGCCTTCGGTGGGCAAGAGTGCCTATCTCAAGCTAGATATCCAGAGCATGCAGTGGGGTATCGTCGAGCCTGACTTCGAGGGTGAAGCAAACCCATCAACCATGAGTCTCACCATGAAGACATGGGAATGGGTGAAGGTAGAGTACAGCGATGGAGAGATTATTGAACCAGAGAAAGACGTATTCACGCTTACATTCAAAGAGGACGGTACCTTTGGAGCGACGACTGATTGCAATGGTATTGGCGGAAACTACACAGCGACAGCGTCAACGGTCAGTTTCAGTGAGATGATGTCCACCTTGATGTACTGCGAAGGGTCACAGGAAGCAGAATTTCGAGACATGCTTGAAAATACCGAGGCGTACTCCTTCACCTCCACAGGCGAGCTCGTGCTCGATAGCGGTACCAGCTCCGCATATTTCCGGTAGTGAGTGTGTCACCACAATACTCTCCACACTTCATCTAAACGTTTGCTTTTTCCATGAAGATGTGGGACTTTTATGAATATGACCAAGGAAGCACTGCTTAAAGTCGAGCGAGGGTTTTGGTTCGGTGATGCCGACTATTACCATGCACATCTGGCGGATGACGGCGTTTTCGTCTTTCCCGGCATGCGACTTGATAAAGCTGATGGCATTGCCGGCATCGAGCAGATGCCACGATGGGATGATGTCACTATAACCGATGAGCAACTTATTGAGCTAGGTATTGAATATCTGCTCCTCAGCTATCGCGCGCAGAGCGTCCGAGAGGGAACGTCACCGTATGTGGGGAATATCACGTCGATTTATCGGCTGGAAGAGAAAGAACCGAAGCTTTTCTTTCACCAGCATACGCCAGACCCAGTATCGGCAACGTAGACCCGTCTGTGTTCGCTACATTTGCTTTTTCCATGAATATGTCGCATTGTGCAGGCAGTAACAGTAAGTTCTCACAGAATCGAAGAAAGAGAAAGGGCAAATCGATGTTTCCACTATCCATTGAGTTGAGCGGACCAGCGATCGGCATCCTACTAAAGGAAGCTGTTCGCCGTGCTCTTGTGGTTATCCGCAACCAGCGCCTGACGTTCTCGGCGACGGCGAAGGAGGGACATACCGGAAATATGGACGATGTTTTCACATCGGCCGACACTGCGGCGCAGAAAGTGTACGAGGAGATGATTCGCGAGACGCTTCCTGGCGTCGGCATCATCGGCGAAGAAGGCTTGAACCTCCCGTGTACCATCAAGGGTCACGACGTGTATGTCACAATCGACCCGCTCGATGGCACGAAAGCCTTCGTGCGTCGTCAATCGCACGGCGTCGCGACCATGGTCGCACTCGTCGTCAACGGCGAGATCGTATCGGCGTGGATCGGCGACGTGAACACGGGCGAGATATACGGTTACCGGCCGGAGAGCGAGAAGGTGCACCGCATCACTGCGCTCGAAACGAGCCAGTATCTGCACACCATCGATCGCGTGGCTACGCCACTCTTGGACCAGTACCTGCTCTTGCGTAACTTCAAGGCGCATAGACACCCGCCTGTCCAGAAGATTCTGGATCGTTTCAGGGACGTGCACGTCGACGGCAGTAGCATCGGGACGTGGTTTACGCGCCTCTGGAAGGGCGAGATGGGAGCGGTGGTCCTCGATCCGAGTCCCGAGACGCCGTGGGACGCGACGCCGTTTATCGGCATTAGCCAGCACCTCGGTTTCGAGTTTTTTCGTCCGACAGATGTGAATGGATGGGAAGAATACGAACCGATCGTGCCGAAGGAGACGTTCCTCCGCGAACACTACACGCTGGTCGTCCACGAGTCTCTCGTCGGCCAGTTGTTGTTCTGACATGAACCAAGGCCGCGCTCTCCCACTTGGGAGCGCGGCCTTTTCACGTCCGCACAATGAACGTTTATTTGCCTGTTCATCCTGCACCGCTCGCCGCAACTTGATTTTTCCATGAATGCGTGGCATTTTTAGGTTATTAATCTATGAACTGGGAAACTAATAGGACAAATATTGAATCTGGGCAGTTTAGAACCATCAATGGTAATTCAGATGAGTTGATTGCTGTTGGTAGAATAACAAAAGCAGGGTTTCCTTGCTCGGTTCCGATTACAACAAATGGACGCTATGATGCGGTAGTTGATATTGGGAACAATAAGCTTATACGCATTCAGATAAAAGGCACTTCGATTGGCACAGCAGGTTTTACAGGTGGTGGTAGGAGCGGGAGACAAATCAATCGCGATGTTGAGCAAGGTACCTATAAGTACACTAAAGCTGATTGCGATCTCATCTTTATTATAGATGGCACGAACGGAGAATGTTACCTCATTCCCATTGAGGATATTGATCAATGGGGAGGAACAAAGAAGTTAAGTAAATTGCAGGAATATAAAGAGAATTGGGGTATTTTAGAAAAAATGGCGGAGGATTCCTAATGGATCGCTCTCAGTATCTGTTTTGCTATAGCTTCTATTACAGGAACTGAAACAGAATTACCAAATTGCATATACAGCTTTGAGTCAGCGAGATTTTCGGGGATTTTGTAATTTTCTGGAAAGCCTTGGATACGGGCACACTCTAGCGGAGTTAGCTTCCGTATTCCCCAACGATCTTTAATGATTGGAACATTGTGTCCGCCGGTGCCCATGTTCGCAGTGAGAGTGGGACAGACGCCACTTTTATTTTCACGAACGTACTTTCTTCTCCACTGGTATACTTTTCCAGTTTCCTTTACGTCATCTTTGAGCTTTCCGTATAGTGGTTTGGTGTCGTAGTAGTACTTGTCTGCCACTTTCTCTTTTTCTAGCAAATCAGCTATGGAGGTTTTTAGGGGAATCTTCTTTGGAAACGAAAACTTATCAAAGTATTTCTTATTTTTGAAACCAACGATGTATACCCGTTCCCGATTTTGAGGTAGTCCTCCATATTCCATAGTATTTAATACTTTTGCGTGTACATGGTATCCGAGTTTTTCAAGTGTCCCCAAAATAATCTTGAATGTTCTTCCTTGATCATGTCCGTATAGATTTTTTACATTTTCTAAGAGAAATCCCTGAGGCTGTCTTGCCTCAAGTATCCTTGCAATATCAAAGAATAGATTGCCACGGCCTTTTTCATCCTTAAATCCTTTTCTATAGCCTGCAACTGAAAAGGCTTGGCAGGGGAATCCTCCCAGAAGAAAATCAAACTCTGGGATATCGGATATTTCAATTTTCCGAATGTCTTCGACAATCAACTTCGAGGTACTAAAATTTAAATCGTAGGTGTCTTTACATCGTTCCTCAAAATCATTTGCAAATACGGTTTCAAATCCCGCCTTCTCAAAACCAAGTCTAATACCACCTACCCCAGCGAATAGGTCCAAGGTTCGAAAGGAAGGTTTCCTTTGAGAGTCCTCAGGGGTATCGTCTACAATATTTCTAATGACACGCACTACTACACCACGCACTTCTACCTCCTCTCTGTATAGGGGAAGAAGTTTTTGATTTGCAGGTTGTAGACGTATCCTGCCTTCTTCCCGGTAGATTTTCTTAAGCGTCGCCTCATTATCATCAATGATTGCCACCACAGTCTGACCGTTTTCTGCAGATGCCTGTTTCTTAATCACAACTACGTCACCATCAAAGATACCTTCCTCTATCATGCTGTCCCCAGAAACTCTCAGTGCATAAAAGTCTTCTTTATCTTTTTCGAATTCGTTACCTACACTGACCGTCTCTGATGAATCTTCTATAGCTTCAATGGGTGTACCTGCTGCAATTATGCCCACTACGGATATTTCAACGCCCTGGTGATCTCCCGTGATTGACAGCCCTCGGACAGAATTTTGGTCTTTTGTTAGGTATCCTTTTGTCACCAATGCAGTTACGTGTTGATGGATTGTTGCAGTTGATCCTAATTTGAATTGTTTCTGTATTTCGCTAATGGTGGGGGAGATACCCTTTTTGGCGATGTAAGAAGAAATAAACTCCAGTATTTCTTTTTGTCTTTTAGATAGAGCTCTCATATGTGTAAGCTAATTTTACACGAACAAATACCGAAAACTACAGCATTTATCCACATCAAGAAAAACAATACCACAATTAATTGTGTAATTAATTGTGGTATTGTTTTTATATGTCACGTAGAGCATTAGATGAACGTAATACACGCAAACTTCTTCGAAATTCTGGAGGAACAATGTTGGTCTCGCTCCCTAAGGAATTAGTGCAAGAGCTTAAATGGCAAAGCAAACAAAAAGTTGTCATCAAGAAATCGGGAGACAAACTCATCATCGAAGATTGGAAGAAATAGACGCATGCCACACCCATTTGCAAAAATGTTTAATACAGCTCTCAAGAAAAGCACGATTGAGGATAATCTCGTTCTTAAGGAGGCGGAGAAGCTGAAAGATAAGGGGTACAGTCCTGAGGAGATTCACCGTGTACTCGTGAGCGCAGGGATCGGACTTATAGACGACACGGAGAGCAAAATTGTCGCTGAGGCGGTAGAAGAGTTTAGCCGTCACTTCTAAAAGAGGCGCGGTATACTGTATCTATGAAGACTGACGAAGAACTTAAAAAGGAAAATCCGGAGCTCTATCATGTTGCTCGTCAGAGTGGCACTGAAGCGCCACATACAGGAAAATATGTGGAGACAAAGGATGACGGAATGTACCACTGCGCGGTGTGCGGAGCGCCTCTTTTCTCATCTGACACAAAGTTCGACAGCGCCTCAGGGTGGCCATCTTTTACAGACCCCACAAATACTGAAGCGGTCACCCTTACTGATGATACGAGTGGCGGTATGACGCGCACTGAGGTGCAGTGCAAATATTGTGGTGCTCATTTGGGGCACGTCTTTCCTGATGGTCCGGAAAAGGAGGGTAGTGTGTGCGATAGGTTTTGTATAAATAGTGTTTCTTTGGAACTTAGGAAGAAGTAAGAGGTCTCTCCTTGATGCTATAGTTACGATATATGGAACAGGAAATATTTGCACTTACGATAGCGCTGGGAGGTGTGGTATTTGCGATCGCGGTCCACTTATTTTTAAAGAAATATAAACCAGAAATAAGTGATAAAGACAATGATTCTAAGATTGAAGAGTCTATATCGATTCCTCCGCAAAAACAGATATACAAATTAAGTTTAGGTTTCTGGCAGGGGGTAAAATTCGGTGCAGGATTCACTGTTGGCTTTTTTGTTGTAATGACAATCCTGGCTATTTTATCGGCTATGATGGTTGGTATTTCTATCATTAGTTTGGTGGGAACAATGGGAAGCTGGACAACCGTCGTAAGCGGAGGCATTTAATAATAATTTCATGGTAAAGAAAACATATCTAGCAGGTGGATGTTTCTGGGGTGAGAAAGCGCGGGGTGCTTTTGCAAGAGGTTGCCAGCTATTTCTGGAGTTTACGAACAGAAATAGCAACAACCTGAACAGTTCCTGTAAGGAATCAACGAAATCTATATGCTAAAGAAAGCTTACTTGGCCGGAGGATGCTTCTGGGGTCTCGAAGATCTCCTCCGCACTCTCCCCGGCATTACTGACACCGAGGCCGGCTACACCGGAGGTGAGAATGAGCATCCAACCTACGAGAATCATTCCGGACACGCCGAAGCACTCGAGATTGAGTACGACTCAGAAAAGATAGACTATAAACATATACTCGACTTCTTTTTCCAAATTCACAATCCTACGACGCTCAATCAGCAGGGGAACGACAGAGGTGCGTCGTACCGCAGTGCCATTTTCTATCAAAATGAAGAAGAGAAGAAAATCGCTGAGGAGATGATTGACGTAGTAAATCGCTCAGGCAGATGGGAGGATCCGGTTGTGACCACTCTTGAGCCTTTTACCACATTTTGGCTCGCAGAAGAGTACCACCAGGATTATCTACAGAAGAATCCGGGTGGTTATACTTGTCACGCCATCTATTTTGATAGTTACCTGAAAGACTAACCTCGGTATCGACGGATGTTGCTTTTTGTGGTGTTATCGAGTATAGTGGCGAAATTCTAGACCTGCCCAGACTCACTGGAAGAATCCTCTCGGTACTCCAGAAACTAACAAATTAATACCTTTTCTACACACCATGAGCTTTTATCTTATTGTCAACACAGCAAATAAAAACAAGCATACGCTCGCTATTCAAGATGCGTGTGAAAAGAGGGGTATAAATCTTGAGGTTTTAGATATGGAGACATTGGATATGTTGAATCTCCCAACACTGACAAAATCAGACATTCTCTATAGAGTGGCAACTTCAAAGAAGGCTCGGATTGTCGAAAAGCTTCTCTTGAATGATGACTGCACCCATATTTATAAAGACACATTCGCAGCACTTAGTTCTCACGGAGGTTCTTATTTTCACCAGCATCACCTTAATCTACCGGTGATTCCCACGGTCCCATTTATACCTGATTCTCGTGAACAGGTTGAAACAGCAGTGGCGCAGTTGGGGGGATTCCCACTTGTGGTGAAGGTGATAGGTGGAAGCCTTGGTGTGGGGGTAATAAAAGTGGATTCAAAAGAGGGGATTCACTCACTCTTGGACTATCTCCGGAATAAGAATATCAGTACGTATCTACGTAAATTTGTTGACCATGACTATTATGTCCGTGTAGTCGTGCTGGGAGGCAAGGTGATTGCGAGTCATGCGACATACTCTATCGTTGATGAATTTCGAACGAATGTCGAGGATCCGAGCGGGCAACGTCGCGAAGCAGTGCAACTTTCACCTGAAGTACAGGAAATTGCTGTATTGGCCGCAGAGGCAGTTCGCGCTGATTTTGCAGGTATTGATATCTTGTTTGATAAGGAAGAACACCCACATATCGCGGAAATCAACACTCCTTTTGACTTCATGTGTACTCAAAACATCACAAAGATAGATATTGCTGATCAGCTCGTAGCGTTTCTTGTGGAGAAGTCACGGCAGTAGGTTGATTTTATTTGTATGTATGGTATAATAAAAATATAAGGTGCTTTTATAGTATCCTAATCGAAATTCATACACGTTAATCTTTTAAGTAGACTATCAGGTCGCTTTTTTTATTGCCAAAATCTATGAGTCAGAGAAATATTATTGCATATGCTATGGGTCTTCCGGTTGGCGCTCGGGAGAGTATTCGACGATATGGCAAAGCAGAGAAACGAAAGTTTCGGATTATGCTCATTGTGGATGCAAAGAGGAAAGAAAAGCGAACTCTTAAAGATTATGAAGATTTAGATATACTCCTCGAAGTAGATTTTTCTAAGCCAAATAAAATAGCTGAAGCACTCTTACCGTATCAAGACGAACTCTTGGCTATTACATGTCGTGTGGAATCACAGATGATGAAGTTTGCAGAGATTATTCCAAACGTGCCGTATCTCAAGACACCTTCAACTGAGTCAATCGAGTGGTCGACTGACAAGCTCAAGATGCGTCGTCGCTTCGCACTTTATGACAAGAAGAATACCCCGAAGTTTTCTATTGTAAAAAATAATACAAAAGCTGAGCGCAAACGCATTATCGAGAAAGTTGGATTTCCGATGATACTCAAGCCTGCCAATCTTGCGCAGAGTCTTCTGGTATCGATCTGTTACCACGAAGAGGAGCTCGAGAAGACACTTCGCAACGCTTTCCGAAAGTTGCAAAAGATTTATGGTGAAAATAACCGAGGTGAAATTCCAAATCTGATGGTTGAGGAGTATATGGAGGGAGACATGTACTCAGTTGACGCATATGTAAACGGGTGGGGTGTGGTGTATTTCTGCCCGATGGTGCGGGTAAAGACAGGAAAAGATATTGGACATGATGATTTTTATAATTATCTCCACATCACTCCTACAGGACTTAAGAAAACGACAATCGAGCGAGCGCATCTGGTGGCTGAGAAAGGGATTCATGCACTCGGACTTCGGAACACGACTGCGCATGTGGAGCTTATGAAAGTTGATGATGAGTGGAAGCTCATCGAGATTGGCCCGCGTATAGGCGGTTTTCGCCATAAGCTCCATGAACTCTCTTGTGATATTGACCACTCACTTAATGATGTGTTCATCCATATTCCAAAGAAACCAGTTATACCTAAGAAATGTAAGGGGTTCGCAGCTACGCTCAAGTGGTATCCAGAAAAAGAAGGAAGAATTACGAAACTCAAGGGAATTAAAAAGATTCGAGAGCTGAAATCAGTTGTCGACATCGTGGTAAATAAAAAGGTAGGTGACCGTTGTATATTTGCAAAAAATGGAGGCAAGGCGGTGTTTTCGGTGACGCTATACAATAAGGAGCGAGCAAAACTACTCGCAGACATACGTCGTGTGGAGAAATTGATTGATATTAAAGTTGCGTAGTATTATTACTCAGAGAAGCTTGAATCAAGCGCGCCCGTAGGGCGCGCTTGATTAGTGATATAATGAGATTATGGTTCGCACAAAACACGCAATTATAGCCGTTATCGTTATTCTTGGATTCCTTCTGGGGATGTTGGTGTATGTATTTATAAATCGTTCTGGACAGGATTCTGTCGTGACGACTTCCGAGAATCCCACATTCACTTCTGGAGACACTTTTTCCTATGGTGTTGAAGTGTATGAAAAGAATGAAGATCGCGATATGCGCGCATTACTTATTTCTCGACTCGAAGCTCGAGGACCTATCATTGAAGATGAGCCTGTAACGGTTCCGGAACCAGAGCCACAGCCGGTTATCGTACCTGCACCTGTAACTCCGATAATGACCGAGGCAACCATCACATCACAAAATAACGTACAGAAGAGTACTACAACCGCGACGACCACTGCACAAAATAATACAGACACTACGGAGGAGTAGCCATGAGCACACTCATCTTCGACATTGAGACGATTGGGGAAGAGTGGAATGGGCTTGATGAGACGACTCAGCATGTACTCACACGCTGGGTAGACCGAACTGCAAAAACTGAGGAAGAGCGCGATGCGGGACTTAAAGACCTTCGTGAAGGTCTTGGGTTTTCTCCGCTTACTGGCGAAGTGGTAGCTATAGGACTCTATGATCTAGAGCGAGAAAAGGGGGTCGTGTACTACCAAGCAGAAGAGCGTGTAGACGATTATGAAATTGGCGAGTACACGCTTAAGGTGCGGACAGAAAAAGAGATGCTCAAAGATTTTTGGGACGGTGCATCTGCATACGATACATTTGTGACTTTTAATGGAAGATGTTTTGATGTGCCATTTCTAAATTTAAGAAGTGCCATTCACGGCATGCGGCCGTCTAAAGATTTGATGGAAGGCAGGTATCTCTATCAGCAGAAGCATGCAAGGCATATCGATCTACAAGATCAATTAACATTTTACGGAGCGATGTTTCGCAAGCCCTCACTTCACTTGTTTTGCAGAGCGTTCGGAATCAAAAGTCCAAAAGCAGAGGGTGTGGCAGGGGATGATGTCGCGGAACTTTTTAGTCTTAAAAAGTTCCGCGACATCGCCGAGTACAACGTACGTGATGTGATTGCTACCACTGAGCTATACAAAAAATGGCTTGAATGTCTCGCCCCTGAGAATCTCAGCTAAAACATTGACTTTTTTATATAAAAATGTTCTTCTTTCTCTGAAACAGTAAAAACTAAATAGGGGTGCATCATGGAAAGACCAGATAGGATTTTTTGGTGGGATGTAAGGTTTTTACACTACCCTTGGGAGGCAAGGTATCTGGACCGAGCTCAGATGCTTTGTTTTAGGGGAGGATCGAGTGCACGGAGACGGTTCTCGTTCACACTTCCTCTTGTGAGGGTGGGGGCGATTGGAGGTGACTGTGCCTACATCGTGATTGATCCAATCAATCACGAGGGGAAGTGGTTGTTGGGATGGATTTCTGTGAATTCGACGGGATTCATTCGGCAGCCTTTTCAGGGGATGGTACGATTAATTGTCCCGGAAAAGAATTCTCCAAACGCACTTCGATTCTTCGGCCTCAGTTTGGAGGGTGGTCAGATCCATTTGCGGTGGATGGGGCAGGATAGAGTCTGATTTGTTTGAATGTTGGTGGGCGGCGCTAATTTGGGTGCCGCCTTTTGTTATACTCAACATATATGAAAAATATACTCGTGCTGTTGGCGGACTGGGCAAATGGAGTATTTGCGGTGGTGCTTGCTGGATGGATAACAAATACCGAAATTATATGGTGGCATTTTTTAATTGGTATCCTGTTTGCTATGTGTCCAGACTTAGATGCGATTCCTGAATTGTTGCAACGCGGTAAATTATCAGCCTCTGCAAAACATACAGCTGATCACCGCGACGGACTACATTACCCAATACTTTTTCTCTTAGTAGGCGGTGTGTCTGCGTATATGTTTCCGTTTTTCGGAAGTATGTTTTTGATTGCAACACTACTCCACTTCCTGAATGACTTTTATGGGACAGGGTGGGGTATTCAGCTTTTGTGGCCATTTACAAATCGTCGGTACAAGCTACTTGGGCGTAAGGCTAATCGTATGAAATATGTCCTTGTCGCAAAAGGTGACTGGGATAATCTTTCAGATGACGAACGTCGATTGCGATTTGTTGTTTCTTGGACTGGGCCGGAATTACCCCACTACATACAAAAGTGGGGCATGGACGAATGGATAACGCCTTACTACTTTCGTCTAAACTGGATATCGGGTATTGAGTACGGACTTTTCCTATTTGCCATCACGTTGGTGGCAACCACCTTGCTATACTAGCTCTGTATGACAGATCAACAAAAGAAAGTATTTCCCGAAGGGTTTCTCTGGGGTTCAGCAACAGCAGCATATCAAGTAGAAGGGGGAATTGAGAATTGCGATTGGGCGAAAGCGGCACGAGAGGGGGATGTTCCTGTATGTGGCCGAGCCGCGGATCATTACAATCGTTTTGAAGAGGATTTTGATATTGCAAAGAAGATTGGACACAACTGCCATCGTATTGGCGTCGAGTGGGCGCGTATTGAACCAGAAGAAGGAAAGTTCGATGAGGAAGCAATTGAACACTATCGCGAAGTGCTCGCTGCGCTCCGAGTTCGTCGCTTAAAACCTTTCATTACACTTTGGCACTTCACGCTTCCGCAGTGGTTTGCGGACAAGGGCGGGTTTGAACACACGGACGCTCCAGAAATATTTGCGCGATATTGCGGATATGTCGCAATGAAGCTCGGTAATGACTGCCGACATTTCTCGACCATCAATGAGCCCATGGTCTTTACCTCGAATGGGTGGAGAAGAGGAACATGGCCACCATTTAAAAAGTGGCCAGGTCTCGGCTTTCTTACCTCAGTTCCAGGACACAGAGAGGTGGGAGATCGGAATGTACATGTACCCTACATCTTTCAGTACTTCCGTGTTTCTCGTCAGCTCGCTCGTGCGCACAATCTTGCGTATGATGCGATTAAGAAAAATGCATTTGGTGCTGAAGTTGGTATTGTGCGCCACATTCTCCTCTTTCATGCGAACTGGAATCCTTTCAATAAGTTGCTCGCAGCTTTCATGAACTGGCATTGGACGCATAGTTTTATGAAGCGCGTATACAAAAAGTGTGACTCAATAGGTGTTAACTATTATCTTCATAAAAAATTTGGAGATAGGAAAGTGTATCCAAAGACTGACATGGGGTGGGATGTCTATCCGGAAGGGCTCTGCGACGCCATCCTTATGATGAAACGATACAAACTACCGCTTTGGGTTAGTGAGGCAGGGGTTGCTGACGCAGACGATGATATGCGCGCGGATTATATAACGCGCCTTGTCCGTTGTATGCACGCCGCAATCGAAAAAGGTGCTGATGTACGCGGATACATGTATTGGTCGCTTCTCGATAACTATGAGTGGGCACACGGGTTTGATAAACGATTTGGGCTAGTGGAAATTGACTACGATACACTCGAACGAAAGATACGCCCATCTGCATATGAGTATAAGAAAATTATTGACGCCAACGCGGTCTGAAGCAATTTAGTCTCCAGTTCCTATACAGCCTACCGAGTGTTTATGATGTACAATTTATTATAAGTTTATTTTATGACTTGGATATTTCTTGCGGTCGGCGCACAACTCATCAACGCGGTCGTTTCTCTTGTAGACAAATACATAGTCTCGGATGAGAAAGTATTACCGAGGCCTTTTGTATACGCGTTCTATACATGCCTTGTCTCTGGCGGGTGGATTATTGTGTACGCATTTAGTCTGTTGCCCATCAACCATATAGACGGTTTTTCTATACCGTCGATTTACAATGTGGCAAGACCCACACTTGAAGTTGTAGCGCTCTCATTTCTTGCTGCGTACACATTGTTCATTGCGCTCATCTCAATGTTTACCGCACTCCGCACTGCAGATGCTTCCGATGTGGTGCCTGTGGTTGGAGCGGTCTCGGCAATTGGCTCATTTGGACTCGGATACTTTTTTCTTCATACTCAGCTCTCGCCGAACTTTATTTACGGCATAGTACTTTTGGCTTCGGGAACATTTCTCGTCTCTCGTCTTCGATTTCCGATATCCGTCGCAATGAATGCAATACATTCAGGACTTTTCTTTGCGTTCTATTATATTTCTATCAAAGGACTTTTTACCGTCACAACATTTGACGATGGATTTTTCTGGTCACGAGTCATTCTCATGCTCTTTGCGCTCACGCTCCTTTTGGTCCCAAGTTATTACACAAAGATTACTGAGGTGACAAAAAAGGCAGGGAAGCGGGCAGGATTCTTAATTTTGTCCAACAAGATACTCGCAGGAGTCAGCTCCATTCTCATCCTCAAGGCAACTGACCTTGGTGATGTGGCAGTCGTGCAGGCACTTGGTGGTTTACAATTCATCTTCATACTACTCATAGGCATCTTAATTGGGCACAAGACACCACTTTCCTGTGGGGAGGGAGGATGTAGGAAGAGTGAGGTTGTACAGAAGGCATTGTTTATTGCAGTCATTTCGCTCGGTTTTGTCATCTTGTTCACCTAATCTGCATGCACCCTACACTAAAAAAAATTCTCATAAGCGCCGGAATCTTCACCGCGTTGCTTCTAATAGCACTTTTTCTTTTGGTGCAAAAGCCAATTCCAGAACGTATTACGTACGGCATCTCTTTCAACACACTCTATGCAGAGGAATTGGGTCTTAATCCTCGAGAAGTATATGACGCATTTCTTGATGATTTAGGTGTTCGACACTTACGTCTTGCGGCACACTGGACAATGGTGGAGCCGACTAAGGACCAGTATGATTTTAGTGAGCTTGATTACCAAATTACACGTGCGGAGGCAGTTGGAGCGGACGTCATCCTCGGTGTGGGGAGGCGTCTACCACGATGGCCTGAGTGTCATATTCCAGAGTGGGCGGCGGGACTTTCTTGGAAAGAACAACAAGTAGAAGTTCGGGAATATATCAGAGCTGTTGTGGAGCGATATAGAGAAAATTCTGCAATTGTGTATTGGCAAGTTGAAAATGAACCCTATTTGAATGTGTTTGCGAATGAATATTGTGGTGACCTCGATGAAGATTTTTTGAAAGAGGAAATAGCATTGGTCCACTCACTTGATGATTCGCGACCAGTTTTAGTGACTGATAGTGGAAACCTTGGTACGTGGATTGGCGCATATCGAAATGGAGATGCTTTTGGCACGAGTGTGTATGTCCATTTCTGGACGCCGGAACTTGGTCAATTCAAGACGGTGCTCCCACCGTGGTTTTACCGATTAAAAGAAGGTGTTGCGCAACTTTTTTATGGGAAAAAGGAGACGTTTCTCATTGAACTTTCTGCCGAACCGTGGCTTCTTGAGCCTATTGCAGGAGTTGATGTAGAAACACAGTATTCTCGTATGAATATCGATAAGTTTAATGAGATTCTTGAGTATGCAAAGGATACACGGTATGAGAAACAGTATCTGTGGGGTGGTGAGTGGTGGTATTGGCTCAAGATGCGTGGGCATACAGAGATGTGGGATAGAGGGAAGTCGCTATTCGGGGGCTGATGTTGCAGGTGCCGTTCATGGGGTATACTAAAGTGGTTATAGTAGTTTTTATACGTAATTTCTGGAACGATGAAGATACTCTCACGATTTCAAGCAGTAAAAGATGATCACAAAGCACTTGTGGTTCGAAAGTTGATGCAAAGCAGTACACCTGACTTCGACTTTCTCTATTTCACGGGCCTTTCTGTCATCATGGCCACACTCGGGCTCCTTCTTAATAGTCCTGCGATTGTTATAGGAAGTATGTTGATTGCGCCGATGTTGTACCCTGTGCTTGGTATTGCACTCGGACTTGTGATGAGTAACGGAAGCGTCCTTGGACGTTCGACATTGAGTCTTGTTCGGTCATTTGCAATTGGTTTGGGTTTGGCAGTGCTCGCAACTTTGCTCTTTGGTGAAGTCGGTAATGTCACGCCCGAGATACTCTTACGAACTGACGCAACACTCATCTCTGTGGTCGTGGCTGTTGTTGCGGGCCTTGCGGTATCGTATGCGCTCGCACAGCCTGAGTGGAGTGAAACGCTACCGGGTGTTGCAATTGGTGTGGCACTCATTCCACCGCTTGCGGTTACAGGTATAGGTATTGCCTGGCTTGATATGGATATAGTTTTGGGTTCAGCACTCCTTCTCTTGGTGAACGTCGCGGGCATTGTGTTTTCAGCGATGGTTAGCTTCTCACTCATGGATCTGCATGAAAAACGGCATGTGGCAGAGTCCACAATAAAAAAGGAGGATACACGCGTGCGAGAAGAAGAAGACGCGATTGATAAAATTGAAAAAGAAAACGATAACAATGAACATTATGCGCAATAAATCTAGAAAAATATTAGGTGGTGCACTCTTGGCTTCCCTTTGTGTGCCGGCACTTGTGTTTGCAAGTCCGGTCATTCGAAGCGGGGAGTCAGTCACGGTAGAGCAGAACCAAGTTGTCGATGGTGATTTTTATGGATTTGGAGGAGCTTCGACAATTTCAGGAGGAATTAAAGGAGATGTATACATACTGAGTGGGGCAGTAACTATAAATGCACCAGTTGAGGCGGATGTGTCAGTTGTGGGGGGTACGTTGCAGGTCCATGCTCCGATTGCTGATGACCTGCGTGTTATTGGGGGCGAGGTCACACTCGCAGACACTGTTGCGGGAGACGTGGCCGTGTTTGGTGGGGTGCTACGCATCCTCTCGACCGCTTCGATTACGGGAGACATTCTCTTTTTTGGGGGTGAGCTTATTGTGGATGGTCCTGTGGGCGGTTCTATTTTTGGCGTAGGAAAAGACATACGTGTCAATGCTTCGATAGGTGGAGATATTGATGTTCGTGCAAGCGGAGGATTCACACTTGGTGACAGCGCAGAAGTGCTCGGTAATATAGTGTACAAAGGAAATTCTGATATTGTACGTTCACAGAATGCTGTAGTGGTAGGGGAGATTCAAAAAGTGGCAATTGAGGTAGAGGCCCTATCATTATCTGCAGTACTGATTCCAATCCTTGCAGGTCTCTTCGCTGCACTTACTGCATTTATGCTCTTCCGAGGATATTTTGTTGAAATTGTGGCAAAAACTCGTACAGCATATGGTGTCCAAGGACTTGTAGGTCTTTCAGTATTTGTAGGGTTACCGTTTGTGGCGATTATTCTTATGGTGAGTGTCTTGGGATTGTTGGTAGGGATCTTCCTCCTTTCAGTATATGTGGCACTCTTGGTGGCTTCATGGGTAGTCGCATCGGTTGTGGCGGGTTCATTTATCATGAAGCTCATCACTAAAAAAGACGAAGTATCCATCGCTTCCGTTGTGCTTGGTGTTGTGGTGATGGAAATCGCACTTTTCATTCCGCTCATAGGACCACTCGCAGTATTTGCCACAGTACTTATTGCGCTTGGTGCTATTGCAATACGTGTGTATCACAAAGTCTCTTATCGATAAGGCGTCTATCTAAAAGGCTAATATTTTTCACCACACAAATCGTCTGGTGGGTTGACATCATGATATAATTATCGTGAGCAAGTTATAAGTTTATATTGATTTTTATTTCTATGAACAGTAAAACAATACACATGGTGACCTTCATTCTCCTTGTAGTAGGTGGTCTTAACTGGCTTCTCTACGCATTTGATTTTGGAATTGGTCAGTATACCGACCTTATATCACCACGATTAACGCAGGCGATTTATGTGCTTGTTGGTCTTTCAGCAATTTATGAGTTGCTGACACATAAAAGAAGCTGTAAGGAGTCTGATGTTTCAGGGTCAGGGTCAGGGTCAGGGTCGATGGGAGGTGGAATGGGTGGCATGTAAGAAAGCTATTCGTATATACAAAAAATCCGCCATCGGGCGGATTTTTTGTATATACGCGTCTCTGCTACAATCAAACTTCTTTCTATGGATACAAAGACAAAGCAAGCTCGCACAGTTCGTGTGAAAAAGATGAATCGCATTTTGCGAATGCTTTATCCTGAAGTAAAAATTGCGCTGAGCTACTCAAATGACTTCGAGTGCTTGGTAGCGGTTCAGCTGTCTGCACAATGCACTGATGAACGGGTAAATATAGTGACTCGAAAACTTTTTAAAAAATATAAAAGTATTGATGACTATGCAAATGCATCGCAGACTGAGTTCGAAAACGACATCTTCCAGTGTGGTTTCTATCGAAATAAATCAAAAAATATCATCGGTGCTGCAAACATGGTCAGAGATGATTTTGATGGAGCGCTGCCACATACAATGAAAGAGATGCTCAAAATTCCTGGTGTAGCACGGAAGACTGCTAATGTAGTTCTCTCTACACTCTATGGCGTGCGGGAGGGAATCGCGGTCGATACACATGTTCGACGGTTTGCAATCAGGTTTAACCTCACTGACTTCACTGATCCTGTCCAGATTGAGCGGGATTTAATGGAGATAATGCCTCAAAGTGAATGGTGGGGTTTTAATCATCGACTGGTGCATTACGGGCGAGACTACTGCCCCGCGAGGCATCATGACTGTAAAAATCACCCTCTCACAAAGATATATAAGAAATCAATGGAGATTTGGCCTAAGGCCCGTAGTGATGCAAAACACAAGAAGGTTCGTCAATAGTCGCCTCAAGCTACTTAGGTGTATAGTATTATCATATACCGGTAATCCAGCTTGTCTGTTATGAATCTCATTTTTGCCGTTGCGGAAGATCTCTATTTGTTTGCGTGTGACGCACTCGTGAGTGTATTTTTGCGAAAAGAGAAGCGAGTTGCTGAAGTTCCTGCGCTTCCTGCGCGAGAACGACATGAAGAGATTTCAGGACCCATAGAGATTTTTGTGGAGGAAGAAATATATGAAGAGGATGCCGACGAGGAGCCACTTACGTTTCGTTCCACTGCGGAGATATTTGATGTGCCACCTAGGCCGCAAAAGAATACGGTCATGTATACAGGAAGTGATAGTACATCACTTTTTCGTAATCCAGCAATGGAGTTCGATGGTGTCATTAGTATTATTCCTTATGGTGCTATGGTAATGGTTCTTGAGAGTCGTGGACGGTGGGCACGTGTTGCGTACAGAGATAGCGCTGGATGGGTGTTGCGAGACGAGCTCTTAGATCGTTCCGCGTACGTCTATCCAGACTTTACGATTGGTGTGCAGAATAATGCTGATGACCCAAGCACTCTTCGGACACGTGCATGTATTGAAGATGAGTTTGGCGCGGGTGTGGCAGGGCTTCCACTCCAGTCTTCCGAGTACGTACTCTATAGGTTGACTAAAAAAGGGGTCAACATTGCGTGGCCAGAAGTTCGGCCACGTGTTGAGGGGTCATGGCATACAATCTTAAGAGGTATTTCAAATGTACACATAGGTGTACAGCCGTGTGTTGGGTGTGTTTTTGAGCAGATACACAGTGATGGTGTGGGGCATCTCGCATATGTTGAAGCGGTCTTCCCAGATGAGACTATCAGTATTTCTGAGGTAAATTATCCAGATTTGGGTATCTATAATGAAAGAATCTTGACGAAAGAAGAGTGGCGAGAATTGAGACCGGTATTCATTCAGATTCAGTGATATATTGGAAGTATGAGTAAGGTTGCATTTTTTGATATCGACGGAACAGTCTTTCGTTCGAGTCTTCTGATTGAGCTCGTGCGGAAACTCATTGACGCAGGAATTTTTCCGGCTTCTGTGCGAGATGAGTACCAGAATGAACAGGAGGCTTGGCAAAATAGGGAGGGAAGTTATGAGGCATACGTCAGTGCTGTGGTGAAATCGTACATGACACATATAAAAGGTGTATTTTACGGGGACCTTGCTGATGTGGGTAGAGGAGTAGTTGCTGAGCAGAGTAAACATGTGTATCGGTATACACGTGATTTGATTCAAGATTTAAAAAAAGAAGGGTATTTCGTTGTTGCAATATCACAATCGCCCAAGACTATTCTCGATGATTTTTGCGCGTCCTACGGATTCGACAAGGTATACGGACGCATTTTTGAAATTGGTCCCGAAGATCGTTTTACGGGAGCGGTTACTGAAGTACACCTTATAGAGAATAAGGCAAATATTGTCCGGCGTGTAGTAGAAAAGGAAGGGGTCACCTTGGAAGGTTCTGTTGCTGTTGGAGATACTGAGGGTGATATGACGCTACTTGAAGCGGTTGAGAGGCCGATTTGTTTCAATCCAAACCAGATGTTGTATAATCATGCTCAAAGATTGGGATGGAAGGTGGTCGTAGAACGTAAAGATGTAATATACCGGTTATGAAAAGACTATATAGAAGTGAGGAAAATAAAGTAGGTGCGGGAGTCATTGGTGGTGTCGGAGAGTATTTTGAGATTGATCCTGTTCTCTTGCGGGTGATTGCGGTGGTGGTAGCTGTGGTGACAGGTATTATTCCGTTTGCGCTCGTGTACCTTCTCTCGGTGATTGTTATTCCAAAGCATCCTGGTGCAGAATACACTGTACACGACCATAAAGAATGACAAAGAAAGAGAGGTTGTTTGTAAAAAAAGTGTGGGATTTTTATCATCGCCACGGAAGGCAGAGCCTTCCGTGGCGTAAAACTAAAAATCCATATCACATTCTCGTGTCTGAAATTATGCTCCAACAGACACAAGTCGAGCGGGTAATACCAAAGTACGAGAGTTTTCTTAAAAAATTTCCCACAGTCAAAGATCTCGCAAAAGCGCGCCTTGGTGATGTTCTCCGTGAATGGCAAGGTCTTGGATATAACCGTCGTGCGAAAATGTTGCATCACGCGGCGAAAGAAATAGAAGGAACGTCCTTTGGAACGTTTCCAAGAACGTCCCTAGAATTGCAGAAGCTTTCTGGGGTCGGCCCCTACACTGCAGGAGCGGTTATGGCATTTGCGTACAATAAGCCTGTCCCAGTAATTGAGACAAATATTCGTAGTGTGTATCTCCATCATTTTTTCAAGAATAAAGAGAGCGTTACAGATACAGAGATTTTAGGATTCGTTGAGCGTACGATGGATACAGAAAATCCACGTGAATGGTACGCAGCGCTGATGGACTATGGATCGCATCTAAAGAAAGAGAAGGGGAGTAAAAATGTACAAAGTAAACACTATACGAAACAATCTACATTTAAAGGTTCTGACCGAGAGATTCGTGGGGCGATACTGCGGGCTCTGAGTGGTAAGGGGTATTCTGAGAAAACACTGTATGCGGATCTTACTTTTACGAACAAACGCGTCAAAGAGCAACTGAAGGCGCTTCTGAAGGAAGGTCTGATAAAAAAGAACGGGCAGTTGTACACTCTACCGTAGAGGCGAACGTTTGATATCTGAAGAAAAAATGAGTGTGCAACGTCTAGTATGATATTATGTAATATCATACTGAGGAGTTTGTTTTCTCTAAGGGTCGGTTGCCTGCAAATAGAGATCGAGGCTCTATTTGGTGTCTTTGAGGGCTCCTACAAAAAAGAAAGCAGGGAGTAGTAGGGCTGCGAGTACGAGGAAGAGTAGGTGAAAGGGGAGATAGAGAAGCGTCAAGCTTCCGAGAAGTGCGCCGATGACGTATGAGAGAGGGCGTGTGATACGAAAGAAACTAATAATGTTTGCATCAGTTCCTCGCGTGTGCTTAAAGAAGTAGCTTTCGGTAGTTGTCTCAACAAAGCTGGCACCGACACGTGTGCAGAACATGACGAGCATCCAAACTCCTATGGATGCGGTGGTGATGAAGGCAATGTAACCGGTTGAGAGTGCGATGATGGCAAAACCTAAAAACATCATTTCTTTTTCTCCTGTGTAGCGATCCGCAATAATTCCAATGGGGTATTCAAAGAATACGTAAGCCATGAGTCCTGCAAAGAGAATGAGTCCGATTTGTGCCCAGTCGAGTCCGATTTCAGTTGCGAGGTAGAGTGGTGTGTAGATGACCATCCATGCAAAGAAAAGTTGCAGAAGAAAATGTGCAAAGAAGACGTTACGAACATCTTTTTCCATCCAGAATGCGCGTAGTGTCCCAAGGACCTCTATCTCTGAGTACCGAGGGTCAGAGAATGTACGGAAGTATCGAATAATAACTACTAAAAAAGGGATGAGTAGAAGTGCGCTTGAGATATAGACAAAGGAAAAAGACCCGGAATCATTTGATACTAAAAATCCAGTAGCAAGCGGAGCGATGGCTCCTGCCAGACTCATGACTGCGAGATACAGTCCTCGTTTACCACCTGTCTGTTTTTCACTCCTGCCAATCATTCGTTCCATGTACACATCAAGGTTGAAGAGAATGAGTGGAACGACCGCTTGGTGAACCATAAAGAGAGGTATGGCGACACGCAGTGTGTCGGCGAATGCCATACCAATCAGTGCGCCAATTTCGAGAAGAGTAAGTAATAGCGTAAGTTTATAGTTTCCGACTCTGTGGAGTACTCGTGAGATGAAAAGAAACGACAGAATCGTCAGTGCAGAGCTCACTGTATAGAGAATACCGATAGCGCTGTCAGAGACAAATTGTCCGATAAATGAAGAGTTTATGTAGAGGACTATTGCCCAGTGGAAAGATAGAAGAGTAACAGCAATGTAAAGCGCACCGAAGTTCCGTGAGCGTGAACGGTGTCTGTGTTCAGAAGGTGTTAGGGTAGGCATGGCCATATTGTAACAGCTCAAGGTGGTGTTTTTAAAATAGTAGGAAGTGTGTGCAAAATGTGACATCAAAACAAAAACCTTTCGGTTAACCGAAAGGTTTTTGTTTGATACTCTGTACCCTATATGCCAATCAATACCGGAATCACCATCGGAGTCTTGTTTGTCTTCTGCAGAAGAAAACCAGAGACTGTATCAGTGAGTTGGTCTTTAACATAATCGAGGTCAAGCGGATTCATATGTTCCGTGTGACGTTCGACAGTCTTCTTAATCAGTACACGTGCTTCTGAGAGCAGTTGTTGATTTTCACGAAGATAGACAAAACCACGAGAGATAATATCAGGTGATTTGCGAAGCTTACCAGTCTTCGTATTTACTGTTGCGATGATGACGAACATGCCATCTTCAGCGAGTGACTGACGGTCACGCAGTACAACTTCTTGCTTGGTGCCAACAGTGAAGCCGTCGACCATAACGAGTTCTGTGGGGATTTTCTCTTTGCGTACGATGAGCTCGGTACCGTTTTTCACTTCGATGATACTACCGTTATCCGGCACAACAATATTTTCACGTGGGAAGTTATTTTCAATTGCTGAGTACATATGACTCTTGAGATGGTAGTGATATCCATGAACAGGAACCAAAAACTTTGGTTTTACTGCTTGACGCACCCAGTTCAACTCACCAGCATTGCCGTGTCCAGAAGAGTGCACATTAGCACTCTTGTAGCTGATGACTTTCACATTTTTCCGATAGATGTTGTCTTTTAGTTTTTGAACTGCTATCTCGTTACCTGGTATAACTGATGAAGAAAGCACTAGCGTGTCACGTTCAGTAAGTGTAATGAATTTGTGTTTATCAGTCGCCATGCGCATGAGTGCAGCAAACTCTTCACCTTGCGCGCCTGTCGCAAGGATAACAACTCGGTCATTGGGGTATCCTTCAGCCTCCTGTGGCGAGATAATCACCCCCGGCTTCACCTCAAGCATCTTTGCGATTTTTGCAATCTCAATGTGACTTTTGATACTGCGTCCTTCGGGGATAACGACTTTGCCGTATTTCTCACATGCTTTGATGATGGCAATAAGTCGCTCAAATTGTGACGCGAATGTGCCGATAATAAGTCGTCCAGTTGCATTTTTAATAATCTGGTCGAGATTTTTATACACTTCCGCTTCTGGCGCGGAAAAGCCTTCTCGGTCCGCGTTTGTGGAGTCAGCGAGCATTATGAGGTTGTTGTCCTTGCCAACATTTTCCCATGCTTCACGTTCTTCTTTGACAGGCACACCGTCCTCATGAGTGAGGCGAATATCGCCTGTTATCACCACGTTACCATGAGGTGTCTCAACTTCGATTCCCATTGCGTCAGGTATTGAGTGTGTCACCGGAAACGTTTTGATTTTTGTCTTTCCGGCAGTAAATGAATCGCCTTCTTTTACCACATGAATATCAAGTGGATCCATATGAGGGAATTCCTCTTGGCGCTTAAGAATCATGAGGGAAGTGAGGTACTGCGTGTATATCGGCGGGTATCCAATACGTTCCATGATGAATGGAATACCTCCGATGTGGTCGAGGTGACCGTGCGTGATGACAAGTGCTCGGATTTTATCTTTACGTTCCTCAAGGTATTGAGTGTTCGGAAGAATGTAGTTAATACCAGGAGCATTTGATTCCTCTGAGACAAACTGAAAACCAGCATCAAAAATGATGATGTCATCTTTTGTCTCAACAATGTTCATGTTGCGCCCGATTTCTTCAACACCAGAAACGGTGATGATGCGCACAGTGTCCGGATCAGTTACTGGTGGAATGTCCACAGTCCGTTCGTCAGTAACCGTCATGCGGTGCCTGAGTGCTGGACTCGTCATACTGCGTGGTTTCCGTGCCTGTGACCTGTGTGGGCGTCGTCCGCCATTACCACGTCCAGGCTTCTTGGTGCCATTTGGGCGTGGTCTTGAAGTATTTCCAGTGCTCCGTTCGTTTCCAGTGTGTGGGCGTGCTGGGGCACTGCTTTGTTGTGATGGGGAACTGCCTGGTGTGCTTTTTCGTACACCGCGATATGCTCGGCTACGTGCCGGTCTTTTGGGAGTATTTGTTTCGTTCATACTGTATTTCTTAATTAATGTTAGTTAGTGTTTAAATAATGGCCATACTGATTCTTCTTCTACATACCAGTCTGTAATATTCGCGAATCGTTCATACGGTTCTGAAATACCAACAAATGTTGCACCAGTTATGGTCTTTGGAAGAATATATGTAAAAAGTGGACTGTAGAGAAAAACCGCCGGAGTCTCTTTCGTGAGTTCTTCTTCGAATTGTTGATACGCTTCAGCGCGCTCGTCAGCATCTCGGCTAGTGCGTGCTTTTTCGAGTACGCCATCAGTGGTGATATTGGCGTAGAGTGCGACGTTCAGTCCTGGATCATTTCGTTGAGAGGAATGCCAGAATGAATAGAAATCAAGTGCTCGTCCAAGGACAGTTCCAAACAGCAGTGCTTCATAATCTCGTGGACGGATGACTGCTTGAGTGAGGTCTGACTGCTCAAACTGCTTAATGGAGACTTGCGCACCGAGTGCATTCCACTTTGTCTGCAAATATTCGGCAGTTACTTGAAAGACCGGAGCGTTTGCTGTCGAGATACTAAAAGATAGTGGGGTCACTACGCCATCGATTTCTTTTTCCCAGACTCCAGTCTCTGCATTTAGTTCCCATCCACCGTCTCGTAGGATATCACGCCCAGTGTCAACCAAAGATTCAGGCTCTAGAGTCTGTGTCTGAGACATTGCGTCAAATCCAGGAGGTATTGGAGAGTGAAGTGGCTCTGCATAACCATTGAGTGCTGTATCGATGAGCTCGTCGCGGTCAATAGTGGCATCTAATGCCGCTCGGGCTGAATCGTCTCGTAGCGCTGAGGATTTATTTTGATTGAAAAATACCGCGAATGTTCGAGGAAGTACCGCTGTTGCAATTTCATGCTTATCGTCAGTGAGGTTTAATTTATTAATTGCCTCAGGAGAGAGTCCGGCAATACTGTCAATGGCATTGGTATTAAACGCATCAATAAGTTTCATCTCGTTGGTGTAGAAATTGAGTGTGAGGATTTGTATTTTTGGTACATTACGATGGAATGATTCGTGAGGTACGAGCACGTATGATTCAGGAATTCCTGAGGCATCGCGAGCGACACTCCGTATCTTGTAGGGGCCGGCCCCAACGGGTTCACTATTGTTTTGACTGAAAGGAAATTCTTCTACTCCGGCATCTTTCCATATATGCCGTGGCAAGATACCAACAGTGAGGTTCTCTATGAATGGGGCGTAGGCTGTCTTGAGGACGAAGTTTAGCTCATGGGTCCCCAGTACCTCGACAGTGACACCATCCCAGCTCGCGCGGAGCGGGCTCGCGAGTACTGGATCTTGTATGTGACTGATGGTGAAAGCGATATCTTCTGAAGTAAGTGCTACGCCATCATGAAATACCACATCGGGTCGAAGTATCACGTTGTATACGAGCCCATCATCAGAAATAGTAATTGACTCTGCAATATCGGGGACAATATTTCCTTCTATGTCGAGACGTGCGAGACCTGCGTAAATAAGTTCATCGAGGTCGCGGTCTGCGCGCGTCGCCGCAAGTACAGGATTCACAAAGCGAGGAGTTCCAACAATACCTTCGGTGAGTACCCCTTCCTCTGCGGGAATGTTGATGCTCATTTGGTCGTTGAATACAACCATTGACCATAGTGCTGATGCAAAAACCGCAAACAGTGCGAGGGTAAAGAGAAATTTGTCGCTCAGGGGTAACGCACGAATATATGTAAAGAGCCGGTCGATAAGCGGTAGTTTAGAGTGCTGGTATGTGGGGAGTTTCATGCAAAAAACAAAATACGTTTGTTGGTATATGAAATTAGTAATAGTTGCTCGCGATATGTTTTGTCTGCGAGGGTGTCAGATATTAGAGAACAAGATTGAGAAACGCTGAGCCAACAAAAAGCACACTGAGTACTACAGAAATTCTAAAGAGGAATAATTCACCTCCGCGTCGTTTATTGTATGTCGCACTGTAATTATCTCCCCCAAAGGCGCCACCAAGACTTGAGCCACGTTGTTGTAAAAGTATTGCGGCTACGAGTAGGATGGAGAGAATAATCTGCACGTACGGAAGAATGGTACGTATGATGTCCATGTGAGACGACTATAGCACGGGTCCGGGAAATTGAAAAGTGTATGGGGAAAAGGACATCGTAAGCAATAGTTACCACCGGTAGTCAAGTGTCCAAGACCCTGTTTGTGTTTGCCAATAATTTGATATGCTATAGATATGAAAGTATTGATTACTTCAGATGCTCATGACAGGTGGGATTTCTTAGAACAAGCGGTCAATCAAGGTAATGTGGCTAATTGTGAAGTGATGTTATTCGCGGGGGATTTAATTTCCCCAACAGGGATAACAATAATGGAAAATTTTAATGGCAAGGTGCATTTTGTTCTCGGCAATAACGAAGGTGAGCTAGTTAAATTGACTCGCATGAGTGATGCAAGTAAGAATATTGCCCTGCATTATGAGTATGGTCAGAGCGTTTTCGATGAAAAGATTGATGAGCTATCTTTCTATATGAATCATTATCCTACTTTTGTCCATAATGCTGCACAGACTGGAAAGTATGACGTGTGTGTCTATGGACATGACCACATGTATCATACTGAGATTCTTCCAAACGGTACTTTGGTATTAAATCCGGGTGCACTGAAAGGAGATAAAGAGGGACAAGTTACATGTATGATTTTTGATACAAAAGATAAGTCAGTGCAAAAGATTGAATTAACATCGATTTAAAGCTGAAGACATTCTGAATTGGTTCCTAGTGCTCGCCATGATTAAACTTTGACTCAAAAGTTTTTCAGCCGTATAATGCCGTCCGCATTAGAAGTAACTCGAAAGGTATAACTATGTCAGAAAACACTTCAAAACAAGGAGATTTTTCATCGATTGCGCCACTCGGCGACCGTGTGGTAGTGCGACCTCTTTCCGAGGAGGAGGCGGGAACAAAATCAGCTGCGGGTATTATTATTCCGGACACGGTAAGTAAAGAGAAGCCCGAACAGGGTGTTGTCACTGCTGTCGGGAAAGGAAAGTGGGATGAAGATGGAGAAAAGCGTATTCCTATGGAAGTCAAAGAGGGTGATCGTGTTGTATTTTCCAAATATGGTTATGACGAAGTAAAAATTGGAGGGGTTGACTACTATGTTGTCTCAGAGTCAAGCATCTTAGGAATTATTAACTAACGTATTACATCTCAAGATATGGCAAAAGAAGTAATTTTTGGAGAGGATGTTAAGAAGAGATTGAAGAGGGGCGTTGATACGGTTGCGGATGCAGTGAAAGTAACAATTGGTCCGCGTGGACGCAACGTCATCCTCGATAAAGGATATGGTGGACCTACTATCACAAATGACGGTGTTTCTATCGCGAAGGAAATAACACTGAAGGACAAGTTTGAGAACATGGGTGCAGAAATCGTGAAAGAAGTCGCGAACAAAACTAACGAGCTTGCGGGAGATGGCACGACTACAGCTGCGATATTGACTCAAGCGTTGTTTGAGGAAGGTCTAAAGCAGACGACAATGGGTCTTAATGCAATGGCAGTGCGTACTGGCATGGAGCACGCTTCGCGTGATGTTGTTGCTGCACTCAAGGAAATGGCAACTGATATTTCCACGACGGAGGAAATTAAACAAGTCGCAACTATTTCTGCTGAGAGTGAAGAAATCGGAGCAAAGATTGCTGAGACAATCGAAAAGGTTGGAAAGGACGGGGTAGTGACGGTGGAAGAGTCTCAGTCGTTTGGTATTGAAACTGAACTTACGGAAGGGCTCCAGTTCGATAAGGGGTATGTGTCACCGTACATGATTACGAATTCAGAACGTATGGAGGCGGAATATAAAGACGCACACATACTCGTGACTGATAAAAAAATCTCTAGTGTTCAGGAGATTCTTCCACTTCTCGAGAAACTTGCTCAGACAGGTAAAAAGGAGTTGGTTATTATTGCTGATGATGTAGAGGGTGAGGCGCTTGCGACGTTTGTGGTAAACAAGCTTCGTGGTGGCTTCTCCGTGTTGGCCATAAAAGCTCCAGGATATGGTGATCGCAAGAAGGAGATGCTTCAGGATATCGCAATTATGACTGGTGGTGAATTGATTAGTGAAGAGGTGGGGTTGAAACTCGAAAATGTGGAAACTGCTCAGCTTGGAGGTGCTTCACGTGTTGTATCTACAAAAGATGACACCGTTATCGTGGGTGGTAAGGGAGAAAAATCAGCAATCACTGCGCGTGTTGAGACATTGAAGACGCTGCTTGCTACCACTGATTCAAAATTTGATAAGGAAAAAATTGAGGAACGTATTGCAAAACTATCAGGAGGTGTGGCAGTGATTCGTGTAGGTGCAGCGACTGAGACAGAGATGAAGTATCTCAAACTGAAAATTGAGGATGCAGTGAATGCCACAAAAGCTGCTATTGAGGAAGGCATTGTGCCCGGTGGAGGTACATCGCTCGTCAAAGCGGCTGCTATGGTTGAAAAGAATATTCTCGAGAAGAAAGAACTTGGACGTGAAGAGTTGGTTGGATACAGTATCGTCCTGAAGGCGCTTGAGATGCCACTTCGACAGATTGCGAACAATGCAGGGAAACTCGAAGGTGCGGTTGTGGTTGAGCGAGTAAAGACAGCAGGAAGTAATACTGGATACGACGCGGCAAAGGGTGAGATAGTTGAAGATATGATTAAGGCAGGGATCATTGATCCTGTTAAGGTAGAACGTGCAGGAGTACAGAACGCAGTCTCTGCAGCCGCAGTGTTGTTGACCAGCGAGGCTGCAATTGCAGATGAACCAGAAGATGACAAACCTGGGGTGCCCGACATGGGTGGTATGGGCGGAATGGGAATGGGGATGTAGATTTTAAATTCAAGAAACCGTGACGTCTAGACGTCACGGTTTCTTGATGTGGGTGGTGTTACAATCAATATAATATTTTATTGATAATGAAAGAAGCTCCGTTAAGAAAAGCCTCAGTAGTAATTGCCCGGTATAGTGTCTTTTTTGTCGTTGTGATTACAATGTTTATATTAGTGGCAGGTATTAAAGCTTCAGAACACATCACTACATACTTGATATTGGCAGGTATATTTTTAGCGTTCTGTTATGGAATGCGTTTTGTCTATAAAAATAAAAAAGATTTACAGAATTACCAGAAATTGACTGCAGGAGAAAGAATTATATTTGATGGGGTAATTGTAGTCATCGGTGTAATCATTGTATTTGCAGGAGCTATATTTCTTGGCTTTTGACATTTCTTGACAAGAAGTCAAATATGCTATAATCATAGTGATTCTTATATTTTTCATCTTACTTCATAAATCTTATCTTGTATGAACATTCTTTACATTATTCTCGGAATTGTTGCAGTGCTCGCAGTGTGGGTGATTTTTACTTACAACAAATTTGTGAAGCTCGTGCAACGCGCAAAAGAAGCGTGGTCGGATATTGATGTGCAGCTCAAGCGTCGGTATGATCTCATCCCAAACTTGATTGAGACTGTAAAAGGGTATGCATCTCACGAAAAGGAGACATTTGATCAGGTGACAGAAGCACGTGCAAAAGCAACACAAGTGCACGTTGATCCTTCTAATATTACGCCCGAGCAGATTACTGCAATGGCAGGAGCTGAGCAATCACTTACACAGTCACTCGGTAAGCTCTTGGCAATCGCAGAGGCGTATCCAGACCTTAAGGCAAATACGAACTTCCTAGAACTCCAACGTGAACTCTCTGACACAGAAAATAAGATTCAGGCAGCACGACGGTTCTATAATGGGAATGTACGAGATCTCAAAATCGGTCTTCAGTCATTTCCTTCAAACGTCATCGGAAATACGTTTGGCTTTAAAGAAGAGGCATATTTTGAACTTGGCGATAATGAGCAGGAAGCTCGCGAACCAGTGAAGGTGGGTTTCTAAACGTATGAAAAAATTGGTGCGTGATCGTATCCCTGAAATTATTGCGAACAATGGAGAGGATCCAATTGTCCGTACGCTCGGAAAGAAAGAATTTAAGGATGCTCTTAAAGTTAAGCTTATAGAGGAGGTGAGTGAGGTTGCAAAGTCACTGTCAAAAAAACAGTTGATTGAAGAATTGGCAGATGTACAGGAAGTAATGCGGAGTATGTACGATGCATTCGGTATTGAATGTGGTGACGTGACTACGTGCGCGCGCAAAAAAAGAAAAGAGCGAGGAGGTTTTAGTAAGAGAATCTATCTAGAAGGAGTTAGATAACTATGGCAACACTCTATACACAACAAGGGAAGAATATCCGAAAGACGTGGTTTTTGATGACGGTATTTTTTGCTGTGGTGATATTGGTAGGTTGGTTTGTGAGTCTATATTATGGCAATACGTTTATCCTCTATATTGCGGTTGGATTTGCGCTCGTGATGAACATCACAAGCTACTGGTACTCGGATAAGATTGTGGTGAAAATGACCGGTGCTCATCCGATAAATCGCGATGAACATCGAGAGCTTTGGAATGTGGTTGAAAATCTCTCCATCACTGCCGGTCTCCCGATGCCGAAGGTCTATATCGTCGACGACCAAGCGCCAAACGCCTTTGCGACAGGACGAAATCCAGAACATGCAGTCGTTGCAGTCACGTCTGGACTCCTTACAATACTTGATCGCTCGGAGCTTGAGGGGGTAATCGCACACGAGCTTTCGCATGTGGGTAATCGCGACATGCTGGTTTCGACAGTTGCTGTGGTACTTGCGGGTTTCGTGGCTATTATTGCCGATATTTTGATGCGTTCGATGATGTTTGGTGGTGGAGATAGAGACAATAAAGCAGGCGCGTTGTTTATGGTGCTCGGTATTGTTGGTATTATCCTCGCACCAATTGCAGCACAACTCATTCAAATGGCGATTTCACGTAAGCGTGAATATCTTGCGGATGCTTCGGGAGCACTCCTCACACGGTACCCAGAAGGACTTGCCTCTGCACTCGAAAAAATATCAACGTATAGTCGCCCCATGAAGCGCGCTAACAATGCGACCGCACATTTATTCATCGCAGACCCGTTTGGAAAAGGAAAAAAAGGTATCGGGCAAAGAATTTCAAACCTTTTTCAGACACACCCACCTGCAGAAGACCGTATCAGAGTCTTGCGCGGAATGGATAAGTAGGGTTGCACGTACACATGGTTTTGTTTTAGAATCATGAAAGTGTGTTCTATCGGGGGAAATCATGACGGATCACGGAAGCGAAGAACAGAACAGTTGGCGACAGCGGAATTCAAGCGCTGGCAGTTCTTTTCCTTCGCAACCTAAAGCCTGTATCGAGCACACTGCGGATGAAATTCTGGCAATTAAGCCGGGAAAAAGGGAGGAAAGGGATGGCATCGAAGAGGAAACGGCGCCGGTGGCGGAAGGTCTATCACGGATTAAGTAGGCCGAGTGCGGATTCAGGCGGGAGACGCATGGGTCATCAGGTGCTTGCACGGCCTTCGTGCAAAAAACCTCTGGAGACCAAAGCAAAGTAGGCTTATTCCAGAAAGAAAGATTTAAGGGGG
>Ga0222664_1000070_pt1 | contig 75467 bp, 75 predicted proteins | sample AntAcemetagen604_FD_181147 | JGI IMG/M metagenome (GOLD analysis project Ga0222664, IMG submission 181147) | Saline water microbial communities from Ace Lake, Antarctica - #604 | ecosystem: Environmental > Aquatic > Non-marine Saline and Alkaline > Saline | place: Antarctica: Ace Lake... | reverse complement strand
AGCGGCTTCAATCGAACCCATTGGTCTTCCGTTAACTCTTGATAATCTGGCATCACCGTAACTCCATAATTAAACATCAAACCAATTATGAAAGCCTATTCGTTAATTGTTCGCTACAACCTAGTGTCCCGAATCTGAAGTTCGTATCGTTTGGGACATCCGCTTTTCGAACGTCAGATTCGATCCGGACACTAGCAACATAGTGATCTCGTGTGGTTTTGGATTCGAAGTTCCCTAAAGTGGTCGCCTCAAAAAATGCGGTGAACTTCAAATCCACCACACTAGAAGGTTCCGTACATAGTCATACGAAAAATTATATTTGACCTTCCTGCTGCGGGAGGGCCTAGCCTCTCTTTTCTCACTTATGAGCAGAGTGGACTTGTCACGTATTGCTTTCTCTAGCCTTCGCCTAAGATGCGATAGACATGGCCTCGTGACAGGCCCATCTCTCTGGAGATCGCGATTGGGCCAGTGCCATTACGGCTCAACTCGCGAGCACGCTCGTGATCGACAGACCTCTTCCGGCCTTTGTAGGCACCCCGATCTTTAGCTTTAGCAATCCCTTCTGCTTGTCACTCTCGAATAATTGTTCTTTCGAACTGGGCCACCGCACCCATTATCTGAAGCTGCATGTTCTGCATTGGGTTTTCCTCACCGGCGAACGTAAGCCCCTCCTTGTGAAACCTGACCGCTACACCTCGCTCATTGAGGGTCGTCAGAAGCGACTTCGTGCGTGGCTCATCACCGTTTCCAGCAATAGGCCACGCACGCAATTCAGAAATTTACTTTCCGGCGCTTTTACGCTCTTCGGCCATTTCACGGCCCTTGTCCCAATCGAGATCTTTCGCGAACTGCGCGAGCTCTTCGGTCTTCATATAAACCGTATGTTCTGGACCAGGATAAGCCCGACTGCGGACATCACCCATGTAGTCGGTAATGACCCGTTCCATGATTGGAATCAGATCTTCATAGATCTTGGAGTGACGTGGCACATGCTCTTCCCACAGATGGAACAAATCTGAAGAAATGATGTGAACTCCGTGAGCCTTATTACCGGCGCCCAAGCTGATAACAGGAACATCAAGTGTTTCCGTCAAATACTGACAGACTTCTTCGGTCGTGACTTCGCACAGAATGGAGAAACAACCAGCATCAACAAATGCGTGGGCATCATCAATCATCTGTTTGGCGCGCTCTGCCGTTTTACCTTGGGCAACAAAACCACCCAACTGTGGCATGCGCATTGGCGTGATGCCGATGTGACCTTGAACAGGAACACCCGCCTTCACAATGGCTTCAATATTGCGCGCATGGTGTTGATTGCCTTCGCACTTCATAACTTCCGCATTGGCTTCGTGCACAAAACGGCCTGCATTCTCGACGGCTTGCGCCTCTGAGACGTGGAAGCTCCAATACGGCATGTCCACCATGCGCAGGCCATATTCACTGCCCCGGTCAATGGCTTGAGACATCATCATGACTTCTTCGAAGCTGACAGCGACGGTACTTTTATGACCAAAAAGGATCATGCCGCCAGTATCTGACACACAAAGAATATCAACACCCATTCGGTCAGCAACAACCGCCGTCCGATAGTCATATGCGGCTAATTGGGTAATCGCATCACCCTCACGCATCTTCTTTTTAAGTTGCGGAATAGTGACTTTTCGACGCTTCTGATCTGCCATGACTTCCTCCCTAGTTCAGCTCAGACAGCGGCAGCATTGATTGCCACCGCATTGAAAAAGAGAGTAACCACAATAAGACCAGAAAGGAAGCTAAGTTATTGATAGAATTACCAAAAGTACTGATAGACAGCACCTTTTTCGGGGCTGTTCAGAGGTACTGTTTACACCCGAAACCCAGAACAGTACCCGCTTGGAATTTTGCGGGAGCAGGGGGGGTGATTCAGAGAAGAAGGCCAATGACAACAAAGAGCGTGATACCAACAAGCGGCCATATTGTAACCCGAGGCCTGCCAACTCTTTGTTCGTGGCAGCTATAGGCATAAGAGCAGGTCACGTCGCATTTTTCAGTCATACAAGCGGGCTTGGAAGACATGGTGAACTCCTTATGTTTTTTGCCCACAGACATCCGCAGACTCCAATTTCAACAGAATTATCACCAAAAAACGCTTATAGCCTTGATCCAGATCAATCATCTATGAAAAGATAGTATTGATAGTTTAAACAAATCAAGCGATTGGCAAATAATGACCAATCCGTGCGGGGAAGAATCATGCTGTTTCGACAACTTCAATACATCGTTGCCCTAAGCCAAGAAAGTCATTTTGGCCGTGCCGCTGATCGTTGCAATGTATCGCAGCCCAGCCTTTCGAGCGCGGTCAAACAGTTAGAATATACACTCGGCGTTCCAATTGTGATGCGGGGTCGGCGTTTCTTGGGCTTCACGCCGGAGGGAGAACGCATTGTCGATTGGGCAAAGCGTGTCACCGCACAGCGCGACGCCATGTTGGTCGAACTATCGATGATGAAGAACAACCTGGAGGGCCGCATCCGGATCGGTGCCATGCCGAATTCATCACCAGTCCTTCCGTTATTTTCAAAGGCCCTGACAGAGCGGCATCCTGGCGTTGATATCGACATTCGCTTTCTTGGCATGGACGAAATGCGTCAGCAGATAAATAGCTTCGCCCTGGATGTTGGAATTACCTACATGAACGAAGAGTCGCTGGCTGATCTTAAATCAATGCCCGCCTACGTCGAGCGCCTCAGCTTACTCGTTCCAGAAGAGTCCGAATGGGCCAGTCTTGAAACAATTTCATGGGAAGATGCTTCGGAACTGCCCCTTTGTCTGCTGGATAAAAGCATGCATGAACGCCGTATCGTTGATGAGGCATTCGCCCGGGCCAAGCGAACGCCCTCCGTTATTGTGACGGCTTCGGATTCAATTCTAAACCTGATTTTTCACGTGATGTTTGCAGGATTAGTGACAGTGGTGCCTAGTCACTTCGCACGCCTTCCAGGCCGCTTGCCAGGTACGGTCGCAATTCCACTAACACATCCACAGATCGAACGCGAAGTTGGACTGGTATGGTCGCCGACGGAACCAACCATGCCGATGGCAAAGGTCATGGTCGGAATCGCCAAGGAGATTAGCCAAAACGGCGAGATGGAGCGACGATTGGCCGAACCTGTCGACGCTGTTTAATTATGGGCGACTCAAAAAACGTCGCGCCACTCGACGTCGCCACCAATGCATAATCAACCAAAACAAACCGACTAAAAGAGGGCCAGAAACAAGATTGATAGCCGTCAACGCCTGCCCCAAACTGTCCACATCTTTGCGAATACGTAGCCGAATATCACGCAAGGCACGGCGCGCATTGAGCAGGTCGTCTCGATAAGCAAGAACGGCTTCTTTGATGTCTTGCGGAAGCGCAGACACATCTTCAACTTGGCTCTGTGCCAGAACCGACTGTATCTCTTGCTCAATCTCTGACGTGCGTTGAACCAACGTTGCTTCTTCTGCCCGAAGGGCTCGTTCCGCTTGCTGGAATAGCGCTTGAACACGGGTGAAGGGTCGCTGAATTTGACCCCGAGACCGAATACCAATCAGAGCACTCTCACCGGCGGCATATTCAACCATGTTCAAGAGCATTGTCAGGTTATCATTGAGAGGACGAACAATCATGCGCCCGCCAATATCTGTTGCTTGCATCGCGAAGGGGTCGAACAGCCAATCAACGTCAGCAACAGCCAAAACGATTGCTGGCCTTATTGCAACAGCGACATGATTTGTATTTTGGATACCGGCGAGCGGACCATCAAAAGCCGATGAACGCACATCTTCAATCGCGACCGCCATCGTTCGTTGCTGTCCATCTGTCTGCATCGCCAAAGCCAGTGCCTGAGGCGATGACTCCGCAAAGGCTGTGCGATCTGTGGTGCCACTGTCACCACTCGTTACAATCAACGGGGTGACGCGCGCGCCGTCTAGAATGCGGAACGCGCCTCCCTCAACGATGAACACTTCATTTAAGCCTGCCGTGATTGGGTGGTTTTGTGAAAATCCCGTGTCGCGAATACGCATCCAAAAGGGATAGCTCATGCGTTGATCGCCACTTATGGAAACAACTGAGGCGGCCGCGCGATCACCGACCACAATATCGGACTCATACTTGACGCCATATCTCAGTAGCAAATCTGAAATATCGTTGATGGTATCCGAAGGAACTGGATTGAGTGTATTGGACGCGCGGTTAAAGCGAAGGAACGGATCCATCATCATAATCAAGCTGCCGCCGCCCATGACAAACTGATCAATAGCGTACAACATTTTTTTCCGCATGATGGTGGCGTCAATAACGATTAAAACATCAAGCCCGTCCGGTAAGGCTTCTTTGAAATGAGGAATGACCGCCACGTCATAGGCTTGCTTTAACTCGTCAACAAACGCCATTCCTTCTAAGGGACCTAAGGCCGCTGATGATGGAATATGGGGACTCAGCAAACCAATTTTTGGAATGACTTTCCCAACCAATCCATTCAGTGCCAAAGCAATGTCATACTCGGTCAACTGGTCACGACGAATATCCAAATATGGTATCGATCCAATCCGCGTTCCATCCGTTACGGAGAGGCCCAGGAAAAAATGATCCCCTGAAGACATCGGCACTTGGCGCATGCCGCGGCCTGATGCTGCCAGTTCATCCTCTGAATCGGCAATTGGGTCTCGCACTTTGACGGCAAGGCGCCCATCAGAAAATGTCGCCATGGATTGCAGCAATGTCCGTATGCGGCGCGCATGACTTTTGATGGACGCCGGAACACTGGTTTCGCTCTCACTCCAGTACAAGGTAACTTCTGTGCCCGCTGGCACTTTATCGAGGATCTGCCGTGTTCCGCTGTGTAAAGAATACTCACCCGATTCCGTCAGATCGATTTGCCCTGGCATGTCAGCGGCGCGTGGAATCAGCGTCCCAATCAATCCAATAACAATAACGGCGGGTATGATGGCATACGCCCGAGATCCTGATCGTTTATGAGCGTTGATCAGACGCTCTGTCATCCAAAGCAGAGCGCACGTTAAGCTGAGAAAATAGAAAACTCCACCAACATCAACTAAGCCTTGGCCCATTCTCTTCATCCAATAGAGGGGGCCAAAAAGCGCAAGCGTATCAATCAAAGAAGTGGAAACCATATCCTTCAAAAACCGCGCAAAAACGTCCCAACCCAATAGGACCATGACAAACAAGAGTGCGAGGCTAACAACGAAGGCGCCGATGGGTTCGCGCACCAGCGCGGCTGATGCGCTTGATACAGCAAGATACAAGGCCAGCAACAACGCTCCGGCAACGTAGGCTGCGACCATCACACCTATATCTGGATCTCCCAAATATAAGACCGTCAGGGCAAATGGTGCCGTGAACAAGAGGCTTAGAAGTAAAACGGTATATGCTGCCAGATATTTTCCAAACACCAGAGCCGTTGATCGTACCGGCATTGATAGCAAGAGCTCTACGGTACGTTCGCCATGTTCATGAGGCCACATCCGCATTGCCAATGCGGGCACCAAAATCAAAGCGACCCAGGGCATAAAGACGCCCATTAATCGGAGCGATGCCTCATCTGTTGCATAAAAATTCGCAACCAAAAAGACACATGCTGCGAAGGAAACAAGAAATCCGATCTGAAAAATGGCACAAAGAGGCGCGAAAAGAATAAGCCGAAGTTCATGCCGATATACGGCCAGAAACCCCGATCCTGAATGGCCTTTCGTGGCAGGATCATGCGTCATGCGAACACTTGTCCCACCTCTGTATTTGGATAGGCCAATTGCCGAAATGTCGTGGCAAGCCGTCCATGCTCATCAACAAGATTAGATGTCGCATCATCGGCAACAATTTGCCCTTGGCGAATCACAATAATGCGGTCGCAGACCTCTTCCGCTTCTTCCAGCATGTGTGTCGATAACAAGATGGCCGCTTCACTTGAGAGCCTACTGATCAGGGATCGCACTTGGTCACGTTGAAACGGATCGAGCCCGTCTGTCGGCTCATCCAAGATCAAAACCGGTGGCCGATGCAAAATTGCCTGGGCCAACCAAACGCGCTGGCGCCATCCTTTTGACAGGGTTTGGATTTTTTTATCGGCGGCATCCCCGAGATCCAGCATTTCAAGACTCCGGTGGACAGCCGTTCGCAATGCGCCGCCCCAAAAACCTCGCGCCTCACCACAAAAACGCAGAACTTCGATAACAGTGAGGTGGCTAAACCCACCGAAGGCTTCTGGAAGATAGCCAATGCACGCTTGAGCCGATTGCTTATCATCGGCGATATTGTATCCGCAAATCTCGACGTGGCCCGAGTCAGGGTCCAAAAATCCGGTCAGCACCCTCATTGTTGTTGATTTTCCGGCACCATTAGCCCCAAGAAAACCGACAACGCCCCTATCGATTGAGAAGGAGACGCCATCAACCGCCCGATGTTTACCAAACGATTTTTGTAGATTATGCGCGACAATCATAGGTTGGATCCGCGTATCAAATAGTTTCGAGTTACCGATTCAAGAACCAGAACCCCAACCATTATAGAATCCAGCCACAATGAAAAGAGCAATAGATCCCCAGGTGATGTAATAACCCACTTTGGAGACCCGCTGCGCTTTCCGAAGCCCTTGATTGTTATTGCGCTCACTTTTCCGGATCATGTAACTGCCAACGGTGGCAATTATAGCACCGAGCACCGCAAGACCAATAATGACTTCTTGCTGTAGTATGTACCCAATGATCACCATCATGTGCGGTTGGCCTCAACAATTTAGCAATCAGACCAACCCGCCGAGCAAGTCAGGCAATTGATTTTAATATCTCAGACTGAGTGCCTTCACGTTTAAAGGCCTTCAGCGCCTCTTCATGCAACAGTTCCATGGCCTCACGCCTGTACTCACGTGCCTCGTCAGAATTCAGCATGTGTGGGTCGCGGGGTCGTGGAAGCTTAATATCAATAATTGTCCGCACTGACGTTGGCCGGTTGGATAGCACAATAACGCGATCCGCCAAGAAAATGGCTTCTTCCACTTCTGATGTCACAAATAAATTGGTGCGGCGGTTTTCTTCGAACAGACGAACGAAAAACTCCTGCATCAATTCCCGAGACATGGCGTCTAGACCGCGAAAAGGTTCATCCATGATCATCACAAGTGGATGATTGATCATCGCACGGGCAAGCTCTGCCCGCCGCTGCATACCACCAGACAATTGAATGGGGTATTTGTCTTTGAACTCTCTCAAACCCACTTTAGCGAGCAGAGCATGAGCCTCTTCATTCAATTGTTTCTTATCACGGTCGCCCCGAAGCTTTGGTCCAAACACGACATTTTCAAATGTCGTTTGCCACGGAATCAAGGCTGTCTCTTGGAACACAACCATCCGATCATGTCCCGGTCCTGTCACCGGTTTGCCATCAATCGTGATCTCACCTGTGTCCGGTTTATCAAAACCGGCGATGAGATTCACCAGCGTTGACTTGCCGCACCCTGATGGTCCGACAACAACTGTTAGTTCGCCTGGTGTCACGGACAAATTGAAATCTTTTAGGATTTCTTCTCGGTTCCAGTCATCTCCAAACGTTCGGGAAACATTTTTCAGTTCCAGTACCGCCTGATGACGAACGGTTGATGCTTTGCTGATATTGGAATCGTTAGCTATTGCCATGGTTTCATAACCTCTGTCTAGAATAGGCGTTCCCACGGCATAGAACGAGCGCCGATGAACCGAATAAGAGAGCTACAAAGGTAGCCTGCAATCCCGATGGAGATCATACCGACCACCACCTGGGGAACGGTGCCACCCATGAATGAGCTCCAGATAAAGAAGCCGAGACCGCCACCACCTTGTTGACCGCCGCCAGAGATCATCTCACCGGCCAAAACCACTTCCCATGTAATCCCCATGCCAACAGCGGCACCGGTGAAGATCGATGGCAGGGTTCCTGGCAAAATAATCTTAGAAAACATATGCCATTGGGTCGCGCCCATTGATTGGGCTGCCCGCAAATACCGAATATCAATACTTTGCGCGCCGCCAACCACGTTAATCACAATTGCGAAAAACGCCCCAAGGAAGGTTACGAAGGCAATGGACAACTCTGATGTTGGCCAAAAGATGATAGACGCAGGCACCCATGCCAAAGGTGGTATGGGCCGCAGAACTTCAAACGGTGGAAAGAAAATGTCACGGAAGTAGCGATTGACCGCCAAGGCCAGACCAAACGGAATGCCGAAGACCATAGCCGCGATGAACCCCGCAAAAACGCGACCGGTGCTGAGATACCAGCTTTCCCAATACCCGGGCATATATATTACATCTGACCAAGCAACGAGCACTTCTGTCGGTGGCGGAACCTTACCAATCCAGGGCACTTCTATCCCAGTCCACATTTTGAACCGCGAACAAATCTCCCAAAAAATAACAAAACCAATCAACGCGACGACGCCACGCCAAAAAGACTTGCTACTAATAGCCTTTTCGAACTTTGATTTCTTGCGCTTTGGCACTTGTTGATGAGCTGTAACTGTTGTTGTGTCGTTCATATCAGATGCTTCCCAATCGATTTCAGCACTAGGCCATTTCTCGCTCGCCCGCTTCAAAAGCTTTAACAGCTTCCTCGTGGACAGCATCTTTGGTCTCTTCAACCAGTGACCGGAATCGGTTTGATGATAGGGTCCGAAAGTCACGCGGCCGCGGAATATCAACTTCAAGGTACTTTTTCATTTTTGCCGGACGCGTCGTCATGACGACGACGCGGTCGCCTAAGAAGATGGCTTCTTCCAAGTCATGAGTAATGAAGAAGATCGTTACTTTTGTTCTGTCATAAACTTCAAGCAACGACTCGTGCATAATCGACTTGGTCAGCGCGTCCATGGCGCGGTACGGCTCATCCAATAACAAAACCTTTGGATCATTGATTAACGCGCGAACAATCTCTGCGCGCCGGGCCATACCAGAAGAAACTTCGCCCGGATACTTGTTGCCCATATCCGCAATACCGGCTTCTGCTAGCATATGATGGGCTTTGTCCATGGCCTCGCTCTTGGACATGACCTCCTGGACGATAGGTCCATAAGCGACATTTTCTGCCAATGTCTTCCAAGGGAACAAAGCGCCGTGTTGAAACACCACCATACGGTCAGCACCCTGATCCGCTTTTGGTTTATCGGGTCCGCACAACACATCTCCGTCCAGTAAAATTTCGCCAGATGTGATTGAGTGAAACCCAGCAATTGCGTTCAACAGTGTCGTCTTGCCGCAGCCGGAGGGGCCTACAACCATGCAGACTTCACCAGCGGCAATCTCGAGGGAACAGTCGTCCACGGCCATGACGTTAACGCCATCGGGGTCGTAAATTTTTGTCACATTACGGATGCTGATAGCACCCTTTGCATTCGTATCTTGAGTCATGGTCGAGTCCTCGGCGTTAGAAGATATGAGGCTAGAATGTTGGTGATTTGCATTTTACCGCCCCTCTAGAGCCAGAGCGCGCACGCGCCATTCCATTGCCCGGTTGCCGGCTATCCGAACAAGCGCCGCCGTAAACCATCCAGCAAAGCCCAAGGTCAACATCCCAATCACCATAGAAACGTAAGTAACGTTCATGTACGAATCGATGATCATGTAGCCAAGCCCATAGTCACCCGACACCATTTCGGCGGCAACAAGAGAGAACCAAGCCACACCAATGCTGATTTGAAGGCCCGTGAAAATGAAGGGAAGCGCGCCTGGAATCACAACGTGAATGAAGACATCGCGCGGTTTGGATCCCAAGCATTTCGCAGCTCGGAAATATTCTTCATCAATCGAGTCAACGCCCAACATGGTGTTCAACGTCGTTACGAACAAGGATGCGAGAGTAGCCAAGAAAATAACAGGAGTTTCAAAACCTGAGAACATCAAAATAGCCAAAGGCACCCAAGCCAAAATGGGAATGGGGCGCAAGGTTTCCAAAATGGGAAAGCTGTAATCACGGAAAATTTTGGACCAGCCCATAAACAGCCCCAAAGGAACGCCAACACCGGTCGCAATAGCAAAAGCGATAATAATACGTCGAAAGCTTACATAGATGTGCTCATGGTAGGTTTCTGAAAACAGCGAAATTCCCCACAAGGGATCCGTGCTAAGCCACTCGGTCACAACCTCAACAGGCCCCGGCAGCTTATTGAAGCGCGGCAATCCAATACCTTCCGTCAACAGCCAATAAGACGTGAGCCAGAGGAAGATGCCAAACGCCATCAGATAGGGTGTTGATGTCCCAAAGCTCTTACGCCACCGATATAGCGTCAGGGAGAATCCTGTCGGCGCTTTGGTATTTGAACTTGTTTCTTGTGTCATCTCTCTCTCCGGATCACAGCGAGATAAGCCCTCGCCCTGTCCAATCTAAGCACATTTGTCGCGTCAGGCCGCCAAAATAGCGGTCAGTGTTCATTTTAATTTTTGAAAAAGGTTAGCCCGGCGGCACTAAACGTAAGGTTTAGGCCGCCGGCAAACCGATAATGGCCTACTCTTTAAAGCTAGACATTGGTTGACCAATAATGTCGCCGAGAGGAGACGTCAAACCGCGAGCCTCCAATACAGCGAGCGCGACACTGTCATCGACAGCCCCGTCACGTAGTTTCGCAGCAGGCACCTTCTTGTTGACGTGTAGGAAGGCCGTTGAAGCGTCCAAAAGTTGGTTTACTTTGTCGTTAAAAACAAAGTCTAAAGTCAACTTAACGGGACCACCGCCCATTGATGCAGGCACATCACCATACAATGAATACCAAAGGACTTTACGTGCCATACCCTCGGTTTGGTTATCCGCCATCTCGGCAACGGCATTCGCGTTGTCCAAATCCATCATGAATAACTGAGCATCCAATTCGGCTTCTAACCAACCCCGGTGAACGTCAGGGCGTGTTTGAATGATTTCATTCATCATGACCAAGAAGCCTGCATCGCCGGCTTCGACACCTTCAAAACTCTCGCCCGTCGCAACGCGCTTGGCGATACCCTTCATTACAATATTTGATGCTGTTGGCTCCCAAATAGCGGCAGCCGCGATCTTACCTGCTTCTAGGCTCTTGGTGATGTTTTCGATGCTCTGGTTCAAATACTTGGAAGGCTCAATGCCAGCTTGCTGAAATGCCAACCGGGCGAAACGATCCGTGCAAGCACCGTGGGGTGCCGCAACGATTTGGCCATCCATCCATTTGACAGCTTCCATGCCATTGGCAAAATCTGGTGCGTCATTTGGAACCAGGAAGTTGTTGCACTGTTGCCTCGACGTGCCCAACACCGCAATCATCCGTAAATCGACGACTTTCTCTTTCGTCGTTGAGACAATCGCTGGCATGTCGCCCATGTAACCGATGTGGTTTTTCTCACCGAGTAACTTACCAACGATTATTGACCCTTGAAGACCAACTTCGAATTTTGCCGTTGACCCTTCTGGCAAGTGCTTTTTCCACAGGTCTTGGCCATTGATTACAACGCCGGACCAAGATTCTGTGTAGTAGGGTTGATAACCAATAACCAAGTCCACAGGCTCTCCCGGTTTACCGAAATTACCTTCGGCATTTGCCGCTAGCGGACTTAACGATGCAGCAGCAACAATCGTCGCTGCGCCAATCACCAACTTGGCGTTAATTCTCATTATGTAACCTCCCTGCCCGCTGCATGCCATTTCATCACAATGATGATTTGGCTTTTAGCGCGGACAATTTTGTTTCAGCCAATTATTTGGCGTCCGGATATATTCTTTTTATTGAGCTTCATTCCCTAAAACATTATCACTGAAAACAGAGAAAACGTTAAGAAAACAGCTTGTTAGTCTAGCGGGCACCATAACCCCGAGCCACATCTCGAATCACTTCTCGAAACGAACTCGATGCAATAAGACACGTCGAACCGGCACCAATGTAAAATCTAAATTGCCGATATTGTGATCGGCCCTGCCTATCAAACAGAAAACTTACCAATGAAATCGTATAGTATTCAGCTTTATTAGTCCCGTGTTTGGATTTACCTATCTAATTATAATTTCTTTCAAATTTACGAATGATGATCTGTTTCCGATAGTCAGGGTTCAATTCGTGCAGCGCATCTGATTTAGCTGTGTGAAAAACGAAGACAAACAGTCTCTGGGAGATGAGCGATGCCAGCACGTAATCATAAGCAATGGCTTGAAAAGCCCCCCGTCGAATTTGTCGATAGTCGTATCTATTCAGATCCAGATATTTTTGAAGACGAGTTAGAGTTGATCTTCAAGCAATCTTGGATTCCAGTATGCCACGAGTCAGAACTTGAAAAACAGTATGACTTCCGCACCACGTCGATTGCACGCGAACCTATCATTGTCGCGCGCGGTGGTGACGATCAAGTCCGTGCATTTTTGAATGTGTGCCCGCATCGCGGCATGATGATTGAACGACGCCCGTCAGGCAGCTTTCTTGAAGGGTCTGCATCTGGCACGCCAAAACACATGACCTGCATGTTCCACGCGTGGCAATTCGACATGAAAGGCAACTGCGTTGACATTACGCGCGGCGAAGAAGGCTACCAAGATCGCCTCACGAAAGAACAGGTTGGTCTGCGGCGTCTGCGTTGCGAAGTCGGCTATGGCGGTTTTGTTTGGGTTAATCTTTCTGACAATCCAAAGCACAGCCTGAAAGAGTTTATCGGTGACGCCTTTGATTGCTTGATTGAGCCTATTTCAGCCGAACCGCTAGAGGTCTTCCATTATCACAAGGCCATCATCAATTGTAACTACAAGCTGTGGCATGACACCAATTGTGAATTCTACCACGACTACATGCACTATCATAACCGCATCACGGGCTTTAACGATGAGTACTTTGCCCGCGAAAATACCGGTTTTCCAAATGGTCACGTTAATGTCGGCAGCTTTGAAGTGAAGTATGATCAATACGAGGGCTTTGAATCGCGGGCGGAACTCTCGTTCCCTCATCTGCCGCCGAATCAATGGTACATGATTGATCTGTTTCCAGGCATGAACTTCAATCTTCGTGGTTCTGCGTTCCGCTGTGACATTGTCACGCCTCTCGGTCCGGATAAGGTGATGATTGAGTATCGCGGATTGGGCTTAAAGAGCGATTCACCTGAAGATCGTTTAACGCGGATCAAACACCATAATTCAATTTGGGGACCGTTTGGCCGCAATCTTCATGAAGATCTGATCGGCGTCCAAGGCCAAGGCTCAACCATGCAAACGGGCTCGGAGCCACGTCGAATTTTGCACGGTCGCCATGAGAACGAAACCATCCATGATGAAATTGGAATGCGCCATTACTACTCAGAATGGGGCAAGTGGATGGACCGCGATCCTGCGGATCCAATGAAGCGTTACGCAGCCGCCGCAGAATAGTATTGCCACCGACGATATCTGCGACTGGCCGCCCCACTCTCTCCCTGTAGGTCAGTCGCAGATGTCATCCAACAATGACCGATATTGCTCATATTTGCCCGGATTTGCAGGGCAAGGGAAGAGTGACGGCTTAACAAGGTGAGGAAACATACAATGAGCGCCAATGATATGAGCGCCATCGACAAGGTAAAAGATGCGATCTATCGCGCTTGCTTGAATCTTGATGATGAAAAATGGGCCGATTGGCTGGCCCAATGCAGCGAAAAATTTGAATACAAAATCACGTCGTATAGCCCTGAAATTCAGCGCGACATGATGTATTTTTCTGGCGATCTAAAAGAGCTCACCAGCATTACAGAGATGCTGCCCAAACATAACACGGATCATTCCCCCTTAAAACGCCATGCGGTGGTCTATGCCGTTGACGTTTCTGATGATGGTACATCGGCCTCTGCGGTTACCTCCGTGATTGTTTACCAAACGATGCTTGATGGTGTGAATTCACACATTGATGCTGGTGAAACCCGTCTGTTCTGCGTTGGTCGATACACCGATACTTTTTCAATCGATAGCAACGGGGCCACATTTGTGTCTCGGGAAACCAGATTGGAAAATCGACGCCTCGATAAGGGGTCTCACTGGCCTATTTAGGCAGCAAAATAATTGAGCCAAAATGCAGGAAGATCATTTCTATGAGCAATTGGAAACCGGTGTGTGCGGCATCAGATGTCGCAGAAAACACCCTCAAGAGAGTAACCGTCGACGGTCTTGATCTTGTCGTCGCAAACCACGGCAAGGGCGTTCGGGTTTTTCCTCCTTTTTGCCCTCACATGCATGAGCCCCTTGATCAGTCCGGAATGCTGAGTGATGGCTTGTTGACCTGCGGCAAACACCTATGGCAATGGAATCTGATCACGGGAGAGAAAGCCGGGTTATCGGAAAAAGATATCTTGCTCTATGACGTAGAAGAGGAAGATGGAAAAATTTTCGCGAACCTAGAAAAAGAGCTCGTCTACGAATGGGAAGAAGAAGACGAGATGGACGACGACGACTTTTTTGGGTCGGACTGAGCTCATTTCTATGCCTTCTATCCCCTCGATCGCGATCAGCCGTAGCCAACCGACTGTCGAGGATGATGATGTCCTCATAACCATCCAAACAAAGTCCGGTATATTCCCCGTTACCTGCAAAGAAGGCGATAATGTTCTTTATGCCGGACTTCGTGTGGGTTTAACGCTGCCATATGAATGCGCCACAGGAACATGTGGCACCTGTCGTTGCCGAGTGACTGAAGGCGAAACAGACCTTCAGTGGGAGAATGCCCCGGGCCTTGCCTATGTGAAACAAGACAAGAACGAAACCTTGATGTGCCAAGCACGGGTGCGATCAAATAGCACCATTCGAGTCCCTGCTGAAGTAACCGACACAGGGTCCCGTCCGGGTTATTTCTCTGGCACCTTGTCTAATCTGGTCAGCCTAACGCACGATGTGGCGCGATTTACCATTGATCTTGATCGACCCGTTTCATTTGATGCGGGGCAATTTGTTGTGCTAAATGAACCAAGCCTTGAAGGTGGTCGAGCGTACTCCATGACGAACCACACGGGCGAAACATCAAAAATCGATTTTGTGGTCAAGCGTAAGCCGAAGGGTAAATTCTCAGATTGGCTTTTCGATACATCACCAAATGGTGTTAGCCTATCGGTATTCGGCCCTCTAGGGCGAGCCACTTTCGACCCGTCTGAAGGTAAAAACATCCTGTGCATGGCGGGTGGATCCGGGATCGCCGGAATGATGGCTATTATGGAACACGGCACCGCGTGTGGTTACTTTGCAGATCATCGGGCTGATGTGTTTTTTGGTGTCCGCACGTCCACAGACATATTTTTTGGCGACACGCTGAATCGCTACGTCGATTGTTTTCCAGAGACTGTTTCCGTCACCATCGCACTTTCCGACGAAGAGCCTGATGATGCATTGCGCGCGCGATACCCTTCTTTGAAATTTGCCAACGGGTTTGTTCACAGTGTGACGTCTGAGCATATGAAGGACCGTTACGAGAATGTGGTTGGGTATATCGCTGGGCCTCCACCGATGGTGGACGGCGCGCTGCGCATTCTTGTCTTAGAAGCCCGATTGCCCGCATCCGATATTCGCTATGACAAGTTCGGTTAAGCCGACAATGAAGGACAGATTTTGATGAGTGTAGCCAGTTCGCTTTCCAACGCAGAAATGTTCAAAGATCTTAGCCCAGGCTCTATTGAGGCGATTGTCAAAATTGTCAACGAGCGGGAGCTTGAAGAAGGCGATACGGTTTACGCGCTGGGTGATGACGCAACCGATCTATTCGTTCTTACGGCGGGTCGTGTACGGTTTATGCTGGGTGTTCATAACCGCCCTGATTCCGGTGCATCCATTATGAAACCGGGTGCCGTTTTTGGCTGGGCCGCCCTGCTTGGCGATCAACCGCGCCGTGTCGCGACCTCGGTGTGCCTTGAAGACTCTAAGGTCTTGGTTATCTCAGGTGCCGAACTTCAGAATGTTTTTGAAGCAGACCTAGAGACCGGCTATCGGGTGATGCGCCGATTGGCGACCATGATCACGCGAGATTACCTATCTGATATGTCTGTCTAAACGATGGCGAATAGAAAAGAGCCAACAGTTGAGCTGAACCGCGCCTACGCCGATGAGCTTCGATATACCACGTGTTATATGTGCGCCTGTCGGTGCGGTATTCGGGTTCATATGAAAGAGGGAAAGATCCGTTATATTGACGGTAATCCCGATCACCCTGTGAATCGAGGCGTTCTTTGCGCCAAAGGGTCTGCTGGCTTAATGCAGCACCTGTCGCCAGCCCGACTAACAAAACCGCTCAAGCGCGTTGGTCCGCGTGGATCAGGCGAATTTGAAGAAATTGAGTGGGACGAAGCACTGGACCTAGCCACGGAATGGCTGGGCGACGTCCGTCAAAGTGATCCGAAGAAACTGGCGTTCTTCACCGGTCGTGATCAAAGCCAATCCTTAACGGGGTGGTGGGCCGCACAATTTGGAACAATGAATTTCGCCGCCCATGGTGGTTTCTGTTCCGTCAACATGGCTGCGGCTGGACTCTATTCCATTGGATCATCTTTCTGGGAATTTGGCGAGCCTGATTGGGAGCACAGTAAGTACCTCTTGTTGTTTGGTGTTGCTGAAGATCACGATTCCAATCCGATCAAACTCGGCTTGGGTAAAATGAAGACCCGAGGCGCAAAAGTCGTTTCGATCAATCCAGTGCGCACAGGCTATTCAGCGATTGCGGATGAATGGATTGGTATTCGTCCTGGCACCGATGGTTTGTTTGCCGGGGCGTTGATCCACGAATTGCTAAAAGCGGAACGCGTTGATTTTGATTGGCTGGCGCGCATGACCGATGCGGCCTTTCTTATTGTACAAAACCCCGGCGCCGCTGATGACGGGCTGTACGCGCGTGGCGAAGATGGTCATGAGATGGTTTGGGATCACGAGCGCGATGCGCCCGTCTCCTCTGCGGATTCATCCGCACGTCCCGCGCTTGCAGGGGCGCACACGTTACCAGACGGCAGACAGGCCGTGCCCGCCTTTGAGTTGGTCGCGAAGCGCTTTCTTGAACCCAGCTACAGCGCCGACGCTGCGGCCACGAAAACAGGCATCCCTGCAAGCACCATAAGACGTATTGCCAAAGAGATTGCCGACACCGCCTTTGATCAAGCCATTGATCTGCCAATCGCCTGGACGGACTGGGCTGGGCGGCGTCATGAAACCATGCAAGGTCGCCCCGTTGCCATGCACGCCATGCGTGGCATTTCGGCGCACTCGAACGGGTTTCATACGTGCCGTATTCTGCACGTATTGCAGATGATGCTGGGCGCCATTGATAGCCCCGGAAGCTCACGCCACAAACCGCCGTTCCCCAAGTCGTGTCCTCCAGGTCCGAAACCTGCCAAGCCCGCCGGTGGGTCCGGAGAATCGCTTTCAGGAATGCCGCTCGGATTTCCAACGGGTCCAGCCGATCTGTTGGTCGAACCCGACGGTACGCCTCAACGCATTGATAAAGCATACAGCTGGGAGCATCCCATTGCCGCACACGGATTGATGCACATGGTGTTGCACAATGCCTGGGCAGGCGACCCCTATAAGATTGATGTGCTTTTCATGTATATGGCGAACATGGGCTGGAACAGCGCCATGAATGTGCCCGCAACCATTAAGTATCTAACCGATACCCATGAGGATGGGTCCTATAAAATTCCCAAAATCATCTACTCTGATGCTTATTATTCAGAGACAGTTCCTTACGCCGATCTTATTCTGCCTGATACAACATACCTTGAACGATGGGATTGCGTTTCGTTGCTTGATCGCCCGATCAGCACGGCAGAGGGGCCGGCCGATGCCATTCGCCACCCAGTCGCAGACGTTGACCGCGATGTTCGCCCATTCCAAGAGGTTTTGATTGATCTCGGCGCGCGGCTTGGTCTGCCTGGGTTTATTAATGAGTCCGGCGATCCGCTCTACCCCGGTGGATATTCTGATTATTTAGTGAATCATCAACGGGCACCCGGCGTTGGTCCTCTTGCCGGATGGCGCGGCGAAGACGGCACCAGCGACTATAAAGGGGCACCGAACCCCAAGCAGTTGGAAAAATACATCGAAAACGGTGGGTACTGGCACGGCAAGTTTACGCCAGAGCAAGGGTATCATAAGCATGCGAACCAGAGTTATTTGGATACCGCGCACAAGGCTGGTTGGATTCCATCGACCGACCGTATCGTTCTTCGATTGTATAGCGAAGTCATGCAACGCTTTCGTCTTGCCGCTCAGGGCCACGGCGATCATGTGCCGCCAGACCAACACAAAACGCGCGTTGAAACATATTTTGATCCAATCCCTTTTTGGTACCCAACGTTCAACAGCGAAGAAACGGCTGCTGACTATCCGATCACGGCCATCACGCAGCGGCCGATGCATATGTACCACAGCTGGGGATCGCAGAATGCCTGGTTACGCCAGATCACCAGCTACAACAGCCTTTATGTTCACCCAGAGACCGCCAAAGCTGTGGGGGCAGAGGACGACGGATGGGTTTGGATCGTCGGGCCAATTGGACGGGTTAAGGCCCGCGTCAAGATCATGCATGGCGTTGAGCCAGGAACCGTTTGGACCTGGAATGCAATTGGCAAGCGAAAGGGCACCTGGGGACTAACAAAAGACGCCCCTGAAAGTAACGATGGATTCCTGCTAAACCATTTGATTGCTGATTTATTGCCCGCACAGCTTGATGGCTATCGCTATTCCAATTCAGACCCGGTGACCGGACAAGCCGCCTGGTATGATTTAAAAATTCGGCTTGAACACTGCGACGAAGATCATACCGTGAGTGGTTCTGAGCCAAAATTTGAAGCCTTCACGGCACCGCCGCCGACCGGGGGGCGCCCGGCAATCCTGCGGGCTGTCGGTGCTGTTAGCCCTTGCGATACGGGTGCCGCCCCAACCCAATCTGAAGAATGGATTGGCCAACGGGCTGCTTACGTAGAAACGGGAACCGGCATCGCCCGACAAGGCGGCGGACGACGCCATGATGAACCGATTGATGAAGGGCATACGCCATGACCAGCCTTCCCACTGATCCCTCAGCAAAGAAACTTGGGTTGGTAATTGATCTGGATATCTGCGTTGGCTGTCACGCTTGTGCTGTTAATTGCAAAGAATGGAATACCGGAGGCCATTCAGCCCCCTTGCCCGATCATGAGCCCTATGGTGCCGACCCCTCTGGTGTATGGTTTAATCGTGTGCATGCGTTCGAAGTTGTGGTCGATAATGGCGACAGCCGCACCGTCCATTTTCCAAAAAGCTGCCTACATTGCGAAGAAGCCCCCTGTGTAACCGTGTGTCCAACCGGTGCCAGCTACAAGCGTGCTGATGACGGAATCGTTCTTGTGGATGCCTCTATCTGCATTGGTTGCAAGCTGTGCAGCTGGGCTTGTCCGTATGGTGCCCGCGAATACGACGAAGACGCCGGTGTCATGAAAAAATGCACTCTCTGCGTTGACCGTATCTATAACACGGCTCTTCCGGCAGATATGCGCGTACCCGCCTGCGTATCAACGTGCCCAGCTGGGGCACGGTCTTTTGGTGATTTGGGCGATCCAACTAGTGATGTATCAATCCTGGTCGCCGCTCGCGGTGGTTATGATCTAATGCCCGAGCAAGAGTGCAAACCAACAAATAAATATCTGCCGCCTCGGTCACGGAAAAATGGTGCCAACGCCGAAAATATAGCACCTGCGGCAATGGAACCGCCTGTCGAGCCAGCTTCACTTTTGGCTCGAATGGCTGATCGAATTTTGTCTTTATAAGATTGGCCTAAAACGATGCATCCAGCAAAATCAGTCATTCTATTCACCACCGCGTCCGGTGCCGGTTATGGCCTTATCATTATAGCCGTCCTGTGCGATCTGCTGGGCCTGTTACCGCGCGGATCAGCCGTCACTCTGACAACTCTAGGCCTTGCTCTTGGGCTTGTTGTGGTTGGGCTTTTGTCATCGACCTTTCACCTGGGCCACCCAGAGCGTGCTTGGCGCGCCATAAGTCAGTGGCGAACCTCCTGGCTCAGTCGTGAGGGTGTTGCGGCATTGTGGACGTTCTTACCTGTGTTGGGATGGGGATGGTTCCGATTCACTAATCCAGACTCGGCAACAGGCCTTGAAAGCGGATTAGCCGTTGTCGCGGCCCTCAGCGCAATTGGTACTTTGTACTGTACCGCCATGATCTACGGTTCGCTGCGTCCCGTACCTGCTTGGTCAAATAGGTTGACCCCCATTGTCTATTTGGTCCTGGGTCCAATGTCTGGCAGCATTTTACTGGTCTGTCTTTCCAAGGTGTTTGGATTCGAGTCCTCCATGATTGATGGAATAGCGTTGTGTTTGGTGGTCGTCAGTTTCTTCATCAAGAAGAGCTATTGGCGCCTGATTGATGATAGCCCGGCCATCTCGACTGCCTCGACCGCAACCGGCCTTGAAGGAAAAGTTGAACTGTTCCAAGCGCCCCATACGGGTAGCAATTACTTGATGCGCGAGATGGGTTTTCGCATTGCCCGCAAGCATAGCGCACGGCTTCGAAACATTTGCGTGCTGGTCGGCTTTGCAGTGCCCGCAGCAATTTTGATCTTTGGCCTTGTTGGTCCGGCAATCACAGCGCTAAGCCTTGTGGCTCTCATTGCTGCGGCCATCGGCCTTGTCGCAGAACGGTTCTTGTTCTTTGCCGAAGCAAAACACGCGCAGAGCCTTTATTATGGCGAGTCGTCTGTTTAGAGAATTTGTCGCAATCAACCTGGAATTTGGCATTTTCACTGTGCTAATCATGTCAATAATAATAACGACATCTTTGCCAATGAAAGCGTCTTCAGCTAAAATATAAGCAACGACAGTATAGATTCCATTGTCTGTCATCGACCCTGATCCAACAGCATATGTTCCCTGTCGGTGAGCTTGACGCGACCTTCGACAACGACCGGTGTGGGGGACTTTGCCGTCGTTTAAGTTGCGTCTCTAGAAGGGGCCTGCTGAAATGCGACTGCCTCCTTGCCAGATGGAACCTTCAACCTATGACGTTTGAACAGATACTAATTTTTCTTCCAGCAGCTTTGCTCTTGGGCGCGTCGCCTGGTGCGAATAACCTTCTTGCCTTCATTTCGGCTACAAAGGCTGGCTGGCGTCGGTCGGCTAAGGGGATTGTGGGGCGTCTTGCGGCGTGGGCCATTCTTGTGGTGCTTGTTTCACTTGGATTGGATGTTTTACTTCGAACCTCAGAATTTGCCTTCGTCATCTTGAAGTGGATGGGGGTCGCGTATCTGCTCTTTTTGACGTGGAAATTCTGGAGTGCCGACGTGTCGGCTGACATCGAAGCCGACGATGTATCGACCCTGATGCGTCGGGAGTTCTTGACCCTTCTCGGCAATCCGAAAGCCTATCTTTTGCTGACGGCTTTTCTGCCACAATTCGTGAATAATACGGGCCCGGTAATGCCGCAACTTTTCATGCTTGGAGGACTGTATCTTGTAGCAGAGGGATTGGCGGCGCTGCTCTGGGTTAGCGCGGGAACGCTTGTAGGGGCACGCGCCCTTACGCCATTGAAGCGGCGTATCATTAACCGTTTATCGGCAGGTTTAATGGGCGGCGCAGCGATCTTGCTCGCTCGATCCGAAAAGGCGGTGTAGGACTCAATCTTATCATTCTAGCGTCCCGAATCTGAAGCTCGTATTATTTGGGACATCCGCTTTTCGAACGTCAGATTCGATCCGAACACTAGCAACATAGTGATCTCGTGTGGTTTTGGATTCGACGTTCCCTAAAGTGGTTGCCCCGAAAAATGCGGTGAACTTCGAATCCACCGCACTAGGCAGATCGAACCCGCGCCATTTCAACAATCGCGCGGGACATTTTTCCACATAAAAAAAAGGCCCGCAATCGCGAGCCTTTTTTATGGTATATGGAGACCTTACTCGTAATTAAAAATATCAGGCCTTGGATCTGCGATAAACCCATTCCTGTTGGGCATCTGAACTTTGCCAATCATATCGGCGTTCATGACCACATCTTTTCCGATAATGTCGCCTTCGGCCAAAATGTATGCGACAACCGCATAAATTTCATCGTCGGTCATTGAGCCTGGTGCGTGAAGCGGCATGGCTCGTTTGACAAAATCAAAAACGGTTGATGCATAGGGCCAATAGCTTTCGATGGTTTTATTGGGGGCACCGGATGTCAGGCTGCCCCGGCCACCGCGAAGTGCTGCCGCGCCTGTTCCTGGAACTGGTTTCGACATGTCTTCTCCATGACAGGCCGCGCAGGTATCTGCATAAACGACTTTACCTTCTTCGTATGTGCCTTGCCCAGGAGGCGCACCGCGACCATCAGGCATGACATCAATGTCAATTTTTGCAATGTCCGCAGCAGACGCCACTGACCCAAAACCATAAGGTCCACCATATCCATTGTCGGCGGCGGCTCCAGTTACGGTCCCAACACTCAGGGCAAACGCGCACCCAACGCCGATGGCAAATTTCTTAGTATTGATGAACATTTTTAACACTCCCGTCACTGTCTACGCCCCAACTTTGGATACCATTCAAATGATAGATGGATGCAAACTTTGCATGCCCACCTAAGCCACGTTCGTCCACCAATTGCTTAATGGTGGGCTGCACATAGCCTGTCTCATCCTGACAGCGACTTTGAATAATGGTGGGCTTGCCATCCCACCGCCACGGAAACCGGAACCGAGTGTGGCAAACTGGCATAACAGGTGACTGTAATTCAGCCAGTTGCCAGCTATTTCCGCCATCAGTTGAGACTTCAACCCGTTTGACGCGGCCTCTACCAGACCATGCCAAGCCAGTGATCTCGTAGAACCCAGCCCCCGGCAGTTTCATCTCACCAGACGGATAGGTAATCACAGACTTCGCTTCCATGGTGAAAGAGAACTGGCGGGCCTTCCCGCTATCAAGCAAGTCAGTGTACTTGGATGTCTCCTCACGTGTTTGAAACGGAATATCGCTTATTTCCAAACGACGAAGCCATTTGATGTGTGTGTTGCCTTCGTAACCTGGCAACATCAACCGCAGAGGATAGCCTTGCTCAGGCCGAAGCGCTTCACCATTTTGGGCATATGCCAAAATTGCGTCATCCCACAGTTTATCAAGAGGTGCACTGCGAGTCATAACGGCCGCATCGCGACCTTCGGCCAACCCCCATGCCGCACCATCTTGAACACCGCATTCACGCAAGATTGTCGATACTGGCACACCCGTCCATTCAGACGTGCTGGTCAAACCATGGGTGCCTTGAACAGTTTTCAGGGTGGGTTGTTTCCATTCCGTCAGGCCATTTCCGGAACACTCAATAAAGCACGTTCGAGTAACAGAGGGAAAACGATGCAGATCCGCCATCGTGAAGGTCTTCGGCGTGTCGACCATGCCGTGTACAGTTAAAGTATGAGAGGCGGGGTTGATCGTCGGAATGCCGCCGTGATGACGCTCAAAATGTAATCCAGATGGCGTCATGATCCCGACACTTTTGTCCAAAGGGGTCATTGTCCACGATGATTCTTGGGTCGCCGTTGGAAAGCGCCAACGCACCTCGGATTCAAATTGAGATCGAGTTCCGTACCCGCCATCATCGTTCGTTAGGCGTCCTTGCTCTTTGGTTGGGTCTGCCGGAACAGGAAATTCAATCGAACCAGCAGGCGCTTCGGCACTCGCTTTGTTAACCATCAAGGCCGTTGCACCTGCGGCCGCGACTGCGCCTGTTAGAAAACCACGGCGTCCCGTTGTCGGGAACATACCATCTTTGCACTCACACAATTCCTCTTCAGATTTGCGATCAGCAAGGGCGCGGTTTTCTGCCGCAATCATTCCCTCTATTTGAAGGCGATTCTTCTCGTCTTCTTTATCAGCAGAATAGTCCATTCCTGTTTCTCTCCTTATTGGTTGTCCAATTGCGACGTGGGCATAATAAACCGTTCGGCTTTTGCCGTTTCAAAAAATAATTTTATTATTGGGCAATACTAACGTTTGGGCACTTGCGTACCCATGTTGCCGTGTAATTATAAAAACAGCATGTAGAAAACCGCAAAAGAATGGACGCACACCAATACTCTAAAAATATACGTCTATTTATACGGTAATATTAACTGAATGCGCGACTCCCATACGTAACCACCTGAAATTTATTTTATTTCTATACTTTCAGGCCGTGTATATCTTCCATAGCCATGGATCAAATGTAAAAAACAAGTTTGCAATCATACGATAGGTAAATTCAATCAAATGAAGAGTCACAACATCACTAAATCATCATCCAAGCACGGAACAAAATGGATATGACGGCGCGATCACACGTGGTGCCACATCCACTTCCTCGGGGTTTGCAGAAGGGGGCAATGCCATCGGACTATGGTGATGTCGGGTGTGAAGTGGATGCGTGTTTCCAAAGAACCGCCCTCTTTGATTATTCATTTTTGTTGCGCTGGACCGTCTCCGGATCACGGGCAATTTCTTCGGTTTCCACACTATGTGGTCGTGACTTTTCTGACATGCCGATCGGTGCTATTCGATATGCGCTAACGACTGATGATGCTGGTTGGTTGCAATCTGACTTAACGATTTGGCGCACGGGGCGGCACTCTCTAGAAATAATGAGCGGCCTTGCTACCGACGTAAATCTCATTTCCGACGCCATACACAAACATGATGCAGTATTAACAGATATGTCTGACACAACAGCCGTCTTCGCCTTACAAGGCCCCCTGACGGGTGACATTCTTGATACACTTCACCCTGACGTTCCAATCAGCACTATTCGAAAATTTTGGTTCGCTGACACTCATTTAGCATCTATACCCTGTCGCGTTGGGCGTCTTGGATTTACTGGCTTGGATGGTGTTGAGATCGTGTGTGAGGCGAATAAGGCCCAACAACTCTGGGATGTCGTGGCTGCACTGTCGCAGCCTGCCGGTTTTACGGCTGCTGACCAAATCCGGATTCAGGCGGGATTGCCCTTGTTCTCGCAAGACTTTGTGCCAGGCGTGAGCGCATCAGAGGTAGGTCTTTCGCATGTCCGACCGATGGGCAAACACAGCGCAGACCTAATGGACCCACGCGTTCGACGCGTCAGCTTTACGGCCACGCTAAGAGATGAAGCTCATTTCCCTCAACCGATTGGCATCGCGCCATTTCCGCCTAAAGACGGTACTATTTTCGTAACCTCAATCCAAAGGGTTGTGGGACACACACATGTGCTCGGCATGGGTTACATCCGATTTGACCAAGACCTGGATTCATTTGCTGACCCACTTGGGGTCTTTAGCGATATTACTGCCCACAAAGTTTGGTAAAAATTGAACAGTATAGGAGGCTGTTCAAGTGAGCTACGCCCCATTTGTTGGACAGGTTCTGGCGTAGTTTAAGCTACTCTTTGCACCTGCTGAACGGGATTTTGTTGTTTCGTTTCTCTGCCAATAGACCACAGCGGGTGGTTTGCCGAGAAGTGCGAAATGTGGACGTTTGTGATTGTAGAACTTGATCCATTTTCTGATGCCACTTTTGACCTCCGATCCAGTTTTCCATGCGTGCAGGGGTATTACCGTGGGTGGACTGAGCGCTCACGCCCTGTCATTCCGACGCCAATTTCTTTTGCTCGTTCGAGCAACTCTCGCTGGCGGTTGACGTTAGAACCTACAGATCAAGCTTCACCTTGCAATATCGAGGGCGTCCATACATGGCAATGTCTTTTTTAACCATACTTGGCCGCGTTATCACCTATTCCGCAGGCACGGTTTCCGGCGCGCGGCCACCAATAATGCCGACCTTTATGCGATGACCGACAGCGCTGCCCAAAACGATAGACGCCAAGGCGATGACGCTACCGATAGATAATGTGCTGACGCCCGACAGCCCTGCGCCGATGGTGCAGCCCAAGGCGAGCACACCGCCAAAACCCATAAGCATCGCCCCCAGTCCATAGCGCGCCAGATGTCCGGGCGTATCAAATCCTTCTGCCTTGAAAGATCGACTGAGACAGGCCGCAAGAAAAGCGCCAGCCAACGCACCACCAATAACTGTAATACCAAAATCTGCTTGGCTGCCGGTGAACGTCATCAAATATTGAATGGCGTTACCCACAGGTGCCGTAAAGGTCACACTCTCAACGCGGACGGGGTCAAATTCGTCAAAGCCCAATATACCCGTGACGTACCAACCTGCCGGAATCAACAACCCAATCAGGACGCCATTGAAAACACCAAGCAAGGCATTCCAAGCCCCAACAGAAACAGCAATTTTACCAATGACAATGAAGGCGGCCATTAAAAACAACCCAACAATCAGAATTGTCGCCGTGGTCAATTCGACACCACCCATTGTCGCAACGACTGTGGCAAAGCTGGACGTTTCGGCATCGACAGCAACGCGACCGACATTCTCAATCCACACACGCCCTAACGCCAGAACACCGCGCAATGTGGCGTATGCCGTTAGTCCGAGAATCAGCAAAACCACCCAGGACCGCATATTGCCGCCCGCCGCCAGCACCATATGCCGACCACCGCAGCCGCGGGTTAGAACCATGCCGAACCCAAACAACAACCCGCCAAGAGCAATGGCAACAACGGCGATGGCCGGGGATAGGTAAATGCTTTGGGTTACATCAACGATTTCATAAATCACCAGGATTTGCGTCGCGGTGATGGCGACGGCAAGGGCCGTCACCCACGCAATCGCCTGACGTCCGGCGTTGCCATCAACCACTTCAATCACAGCCGAGCGCAAACAAAAACCACTTAGGCGACCGACAATGCCAAAGACCAAACCGATGGCCAACGCACCATAAAGCAGTAATTCTCTGGGTTCTAAGGTTTCCATGTCGCCCGCGCCTCAATCAAACAGATCGACCACCCAGGCAATCACCAATTACCCAAACGCCACACCGCGCGGTTATACATATAAATTATGGAAATAATCAATATTAAAACATAGAAATATGTAAAAAATAATATGTATTACAATTTAAAAATGTATTTATCGGCTAACCAAACCTTTTCTACCAAACTTCCGGTTTTTTCCCTTCTGCCTCTAATTTCGCAAACTTATCCTGCAAATATCGTTGAAATGATTGATCGACATAGGCTTCTTCGTGAATGAACTCGAACATCGACAAAAAATGAAAAGGGCGAAAATACCCAGGCATTCGGGCAATTTCTGCGGCGCGACCAGTCTTCCCCGCCACGGCTGCCGTGTCTCTTGGAAAGAACACGATGGTTGGCGTGAAGTTGACTTGCCAAGCCCGCGCCAAGGCGCGTTCTTCAAGTTCGGACCCATCGAAATCTGTGACCCCGCGACTGCCCCACAGATCAAGCTGTAGCACGTTGAAGTGCATTGTCAGAAAGTTACGGATGGTTTCTTGTTTAAGATTAACCTCATGCAGTTCGCGGCAGTACGGGCAACTACGTTGCTCAAACAGCACGACAAAATGCTTTCCTTCATCCGCTGCCTCGGCGTGATCGTCGCCTAAATCAAGGAAAGAATCGAGGAACCAATCTTGTTTATGCAAGCCATCATCACCTATTTCAGCAGCGCCAGCGCGCCCAACTGATGCCGCGCCGGATAGGAGGGTGGCAGATGCTGCGAACGTGGAGGTCAAAAGAGAGCGCCGGGTGAACATGGATATGCGCCTCCTAGTTTCCTGTTGCTTGCCGAGCGATGGCATCGAGCAATGCTTCGACCGCATCCATCGGCCCCTTCGGCATCTGTCGATAGCCTATCTTCACTTGACCACTGCCAGACAACTCAGCCACAAAAACACCATAGGGGCAGAAGGCGATGTTCATCAGGTCCGCTTCCATCATTTGACGCGATAAGACCGCTGAACAGAATTGGAAGACACTTGCGTTTTCATACAAATCGAGTGTGCCACCCACGTCGGTTTTGGTGCGTTTCAGCATTTCGCCAACATGACTGACATGATCGATCTTGAGGCCACGTTCGACAATCGCGCCTTCAAGCTCAAAAACAGCATCGTCATAAGACCCGGAAAAATCATAGATAACCCGAGCTTGGTCATCGGCAGCAGCCGTGGAAAACGGGCTGGCCATCAACATAATCATAACAATAAAACAGCCCAGAGCAGCAATACCGTCTGCAAGACCCAACCGCCCAGCGTTGCGAAACAACATCACATTCTCCTTTGGTTGTGCAGCGCACAGATTAGCACATGGCGACGATGGCGCGAGGGAGTCTGGTGCTTTCGTTACTCAGTTCCTGCCCCAGGCTCATCATCAGGTGTCACATCAATCACACGGGCATGCATTGTAATCTCAACCGATTCTTTGCAGTTCACCATACATGGCGCGACCTCTGAAATAGAGGGCGTATCAGGGCGAACGTCAGCAAAAAAATTGGCTTCGTTCGGCAAACGAATGTCCAAGAAATTCTTATTGCTAAGAACAAATTCGTCATCGGCAAGCTCATTCATGTTTAAGATATACGCCAACACGGCATAGACATCATCTGGTGACAGACTTTGTGCATTGCCAAATGGCATGGCGCGATAAATGTAATCATACGCCGTTGATAAATAGGGCCAATAAGACCCAACGGTTTTGACGGGGTTCTCAGATGCAAGGGTTCCGTGTCCACCTGCTAACACGGGCCAGCGGTCAAGGCCTTCGGCAAAATCACCATGGCACGCTGCGCATTGATCTAAGAAAATCTCTTCCCCGTCGATCACACTGCCTGAGCCGACGGGAAGGCCCGTGCCGTCCGGACGCACATCGATGTCCCAAGCGGCAACCTCTTTTGGTAGAGCCTCTCGCCCTAGCTCATATTGTCCGGCATGGGCGATGTGTCCACCCAATACAAACATGGTGACAACAGTCAGAACCTTAAGAAATCTCAACATTCTCAACCTCCCCATTGTCACGCACATGCCAGGTTTGGATACCGTTGTTATGATAGATTGAATTGGTGCCGCGAACGCTACGTAACTCGTCCTTGGTTGGTTGCAGATAACCCGTCTCATCAATGGCGCGGGATTGCACGAGCAGCGGCTCGCCGTTCCACTCAAAGTTTAGATAAAACCGCGTCAGGCACTGCGGCAAAACAGGCCCTTGTAGGTCTGCCGTAATCCAGTTTTTCCCACCGTCAAGAGTAACATCAACCCGGTCAATCCGGCCACGCCCTGACCATGCCAATCCAGATAAAACGTTATGCCCGCGATGTAGCATAGGGGCCTGCGGACTGGGGTTCGTGATAATGGATTTGGCGTCCATGATCCAGGTAAAGCGCCGGGCACGACCGTCTTCCATCAAATCAGTGTATTTCGATGTTTCTTCTCGCGCGTGCCAGGGTTCGTCACCGACCTCAATACGGCGCAGCCATTTCACCCACATGTTGCCTTCCCAACCGGGCACGACCAACCGGAGTGGATAGCCTTGCTCTGGTCGCAGGGCTTCACCATTCATGGCGAAGGCGATCATGCAATCGTCCAAGGCTTTCTCGATGGGGACAGAGCGGTTCATGCCGCTGGCATCGGCCCCTTCCGGCATGATCCATTTTGCGGATGTTTTCAGACCAGCTTCATCCAAGATGGTCCGAAGTGAAACACCAGAGTACTGAACGCAGTGAATCATGCCATGCGTAAATTGACAGCCGTTCAGCTGTGCCCCGCGCCATTCCATGCCAGAGTTCGCAGCACATTCGAGAAAATAAAACCGGTTCATGCGCGGGAATCGTTTCAGATCATTCATCGTGAAGACCAACTCCCGATCAACCAAACCATTGATCATCAAGCGGTGCTTGCCCGGATCCACCTCGGCGATTCCTGCGTGGTGTCGCTCAAAGCACAAACCGTTTGGCGTAATGAAGCCATCCAGGTCATGTATTGGCGTAAAATTCACAGATGACTCACGCGAAGCCGTCAGCCATTCAACATGTCGTCGTTTCACATTGCTTTCATGCGGCGAGGGCACACCGTAAGGGCGATCATCAACGCCTGCGCCTAAGTATTGGTTCCACTCCTGTACGTCCGTGATGGCCGGATCAGGGGTCGCAGCCTTGGCACCAGCAACAGCGACCAAGCCACCCGCCGCAGCCAAGCTGCCGGTCAAAAAACCGCGCCTTGATGTATCCGTTGTCCGTTCCGTCATGGTTCACTCCACATACGTTTTCACACGACCTAAAGGCCAATAATCTTGACAGCGTTGTTGACCGTCACGCCGACGGTTTTCTGTTTCTGGATATAGCTGCTAACAAGATCGTAAATCGGCGGACCTTCGGTGCCCTCGTTCACACTGGCCCAACCCGAAACGACATAGGACGCCGCCGGATCAATCGCCTCGCCCGAGGGGAGTTTGGTCAGGTTTGAGATGCGTGATCCGATCTCTTTTAGAGGATCAATCGTATAGCCAAGCCCACCAACACGAACCATGTCACCGCCCTGCTGATAATATGGATCGACATTGAATAAGTTGTCGGCGACATCTTCCAAAATATCTTTGATCAATTGGCCCGTCATTTCCGAGCGGTACGCATTCGGATACGTGATTGACGTCATGTTGTAGACGTCTTCGACCGTTATCGCCTGACCTGGCAACAGCGTTGCTCCCCAGCGGAAGCCTGGCGACAAAGCGATCTCAGCGTCGCGTTCGCTCAATAGCGCATCACAGATCAAGTCATCAAAAGTACCATTAAAATTGCCCCGCCGATACAAAAGCGTGTCCGTGTGGCCAAGGGTTTTTGAGAGCGTTTCTTCGTGTGGCGCACGAATGTCTTGGATCAGAGCCGCCATATCCGCGTCTGGTGTGATAACATCTGACAAGATGGGAATAAGCCGATAACGAAAATCACGCACGGTGCCATCCTGTACATCAAGATCGAGGCGCGACAAAAACTTCCCGTGACTACCAGACGCTATCAACAGTGTCTTGCCAACTTTGATGGCCTCGGGAATGGCATCATGGGTATGCCCAGTCAAGATCACGTCAATCCCGGCAACGCGCGTTGCCAATTTTCGATCAACGTCAAAGCCATTATGAGAGAGAAGAACGACCAGTTGCGCACCGTTTGCCCTCGCAGCTTCGACGTTCTTACGAACTTCATCCTCGCGAATGCCAAAACTCCAGGTCGGAATTTTGTAACGCGGATTGGCAATTGGCGTGTAAGGAAAGGCTTGGCCAATCACCGCGATTTTAACACCGCCACGCTCGAAATACGATGTCGCTTCAAAGACTGGTTCATCCCAGTCGGTGTCGCGAATGTTGCCCGCTAAAAACGCAAATTCAAGCTCCTCAACCAACTCGCTAACGCGGTCAGTGCCGTACGTGAATTCCCAGTGCCCGGTCATAGCATCGGTGCCCAGCGCGGTCATCGCCCGCACCATGTCGGCCCCCTCGGTCATCAGCGATGTATAACTGCCTTGCCACGTGTCACCCCCATCCAGGAGTAGTGTGTTAGTCGGGCGCTTGGCGCGAATTTCTTTGATCAAGGTTGCGGTCCGATCAAGCCCGCCAACGCGGCCGTAATCTTTAGCAAGGGCCACAAAGTCTGAACTGGCCATCGTGTACGCGTCGTACGATCCAGAATCGAGTTTGAACTGAGAAAGAAACGCTTCTCCCGTAATATGGGGCGGCAACCCTGTCGCCTCACCCACGCCCAAGTTGATCGAGGGTTCCCGGAAGTAAATCGGCATCAGCTGCGCGTGGATATCGGTCATATGCAGCAAGGTCACGTTGCCAACGTCTTCGAACGCGAGAAGGTCATCTTGGCTGATGGCCTGACGCGCCGCTGCCGACGCAAGGCTGGTGCCCGAACTCAGCAGAGCTGCCGTCGCCGCACCTACCTGCAAAAAGTCTCGCCGTGAAAACATGACCACTCCGTTCGCGTCCAATTGGGGCCGCGTTTTCCATGGATTAAAAGAAGGCTACCTCGGTCGGTGGAAAATGGGGAGCACACCGACCGAGGCGTTTTACACGCCGTTATTGGCGAACAGCGGGTGTCTCAACGGGGAGGCCAACACCGCGATACGCCAAATAAGTTTCCAGCGCGAGAAATTCATCACCACCAACTTTGTAGGGCGTCGCCCGTACCTGGCTCATACAACCTTTAAAGCGGCGATGCAGCGAACCCACCTTTTGCCATTTAAGCCGATAGGTCGGGAATCCATTTGATTGCCCTTGGCTGAGTAAATCAGAACGGATGCGATTGCCATAGTTGGTTTCATGGCAACTTGCGCACGCCATATCCAATTGGCCGACCCGTTCATAGTACAGCTTTTTGCCGCGATCTGACCATTCCGACATATTACCGTTTTGGGCAACATTGACCGGCTCACCACGCGACTGATGGCGCACAAAGACGGTCATCGACAACAACGGGTCTGATTCCCACTTCCAGGCTTCAGCGCCCATATTTTTGGTTCGGCAAATATTGATTTGCTGTTCCAAATTCACAGGCTTGCCAAGCGCATCATTCCATTTTGGAAAATGAGTGCCCGCAGTGGCCATGCTCTCAGCAGCATCACCATGACAGGATGAACACGCCTTTTCTTCTGTGCCGTCAACGGTGTCCCAAAGCTCTTCGCCTTTATCGACCCACAAGAATCCTGGATTTTCAAAGTCATCTTGCTGCAACGCTTGGGTTTCCGGAGAGCGGAACTCATAGCCCGAAATAACTTTGCCTAAAGGGTGTCCGTTTGGTGTTGCATACGATTTCCAATCTGCGGCCAGCGCGTCGGTCGAAAGCGCACCAACAAACATCGCCGCACTTAAACACGCCCCTGCAATAATCGTTTTTTTATAGGTCATAGTAGCCGTCCTCCCATTGATTCAGATATCGCCTGATTAGGCTACTTTGATCTTTTTCTTGGCGCTTGAAACGTTGCCGTTGTCATCAACCCAGGTGAATTCGAACTCTCCCGATTCATCAACGCGGGCATTAAATTGCATGTAGGGATTGGCCGAAATGGCCGGCTCAATATCACAAGAAAAAACGGGTTTGCCATTAAACGTGCAGGCAAATTTATTGATGATATTACGCGGAATTTTGTTACCTGATTTGTCTTTTCTCTGCCCTGACTCCATCTTGTGGGAAATCAGGGTTTTGATCTGTACAACCTCGCCAGCTGATGCCGTCTTTGGAAGTTTTACGCGTGGTTTTGACATGACATATCTCCTCTGGTGAGCCCGATCAGCCGCCGCAGCCGCCGATGGTTACCTTCACCAATGTTTCCGTCTTCATGAAGGTGCCGTCGTTCATCTTTGCGACAGCAACCACCGTTTGCGTCTTCGCTAAACGCATTCGTGTGGATGCCTCCATCGACCCGCTTAAGGGAGTGAAGTGGAATGTCGCAACACCGGGATTTGGATTACCGGTCGCGGCGATCATCAGGCTTTCGGCGTAACGCTCTTTTGTTGCCTCACCGTCAATCCGAACTGTCAACGGGACCGTATTACCGTTTTCAGCGATCTCTGGCATCTCAAGCGTAATGCCGCCTTCTTTCGCGGTGGCTCCGCCTAAAAAAGCCGTGACGCTTTCGTCTGTCACTGTTGCCGCCTGAGCCAAATCCGGCATGCCCGCAATCGCCAAAGCCGCTGCGCCGGACGCAAAGATTAAAAACTCGCGTTTGGAAATTTCCGCCATCGGATATCCCTCCCTCTTATTTCAATGTTTGAAGAAAGGCGATCACATCCTCGACCTGCTGTGCAGATAGGATGGATTTACCATCGAACTTCTTGGCCACACGGTTGTAGCCCTCCGCCTTGTAAAATGCGGGCATGATCGTGTCTTCGAAGACTTCTTTCGAATTGACCAAGATGAGGCGCAGTTGTGGCTCATCCCACCGACCGGCAACACCATCCAACGTTGGGCCAACTTCACCATGAAAGGGCTGGTCAGAAAGGACCGAGATTGCATGACACGCAAGACAGTTACCCTGCTTACGATTGATCATTGCATCGCGGCCCCGCTCAACATTTCCAGCCTCAACGCTAAGTGCCGTTGGAATGCCATCCTCAACAATCGTGTAAGCAACTTGTTCGCCTGCAAACGCCGAGCCACCGAACCCGAGAGCTATAGCGATTGCACCAGCAAAGACCGTTTGTTTTTTCATTCTTTGTTTCCTCCACCACGTTTCCGATCAGTTAAAATAACTGAACGCCCATCCACGTGAATTGCTTTTGATTGGCCGCTGTAACGGCTCTTGCTATGACACTCACGGTAGCGTGATCATTTCTATGAATCAATAGTTATATATGAATTTTACTATCTGTTCTATTTTTCAATAGGTTATTGCGTAACTTGGGCAATTACCCAACCTGACCGAGGCTCGGAAACATCTCAAGAATCCAGAATCAAATGTCAGCCATGCCGCCGGTGATGAAGAGAATGCCGGTACCAACCAAAAGCACGCCCGATACCTGCTCAATGCGCCTTGCGTGACGCTTCAGGCCGCTGGACCACGACAAAAATGACGACGCAAATGCAGCGGCCAAAATAAACGGCACCCCGATGCCGAGGGCGTAAGCAAACAATAAAAAGACGCCTTGCCAAATGCTGTCTTCAGCCCCCGCTATAAACAAAATTGCCGCCAAAATTGGCCCAACACATGGCGTCCATCCGAAAGCAAATGCTAGCCCTAGAACAAAAGCTCCCAGCAACCCACCGCGATGACCCAAGGTGACACGCGCCTCCCGATACAGCATCGATAATCGAAACACGCCCAAGAAATGAAACCCAAAAACAATGATCAACACACCGGCAATCGTCGTCAGGATATCCAGGTTTTCTGAAACCAGTTGCCCCAGAACGCTGGCTGTTGCCCCGAACGAGACAAACACAAGCGAAAACCCAAGAACAAAAACAAAAGCGGCTGGAATGGCGCGGCGGTTGGCAGTGCCATCGCCCTCTGTCAATTCATCGTAGGTAATGCCGGACACATAACAAAGATAAGGCGGGACCAGCGGTAAAACGCAGGGCGACAAAAATGAAAGCAGCCCGGCAATAAAGGCTCCGAACAGTGTCACATCAAACATCTATTGGGCCTTCTACCGGTGAAAATGATAAATAGACACATAGTAATGTTATGATGTATCATAGGTTCATGATAGAAGCACGCCAGTTTTTCATATCTGCCATTTTTGCCGCAGCCGCACTTTTTTCGCTGAGCATTGACGCGCGCGCGTCGTCAGAACCAGAGCGTACTGTCGAATTGGTTATGTTGGAACAAGTTTTGTGTGAGTGGTGCGAAGCCTGGAACCAAGAAGTTGGTGCCATCTATTCCCAGTCCTGGGAAGGCACCGCCGCCCCGCTACGACGTGTCGATATTCATGATGAACGCCCAGCGGATTTGGTCAATCTGCCTGGTACCCGGTTCACACCCACATTCGTGCTGATGATTGATGGCAAAGAAGCAGGCCGCATTACTGGCTATCCCGGAGAAGATTTTTTCTGGGGTCTGTTGGCAGGCATCCTGCGCGACGCCGGGATTACTGAACCTAATTTATAACAATGGAATATGGAGACGTCCGATGAAAAAATACTTGATTGCGCTATCCGCAGCCGTGGGGCTGGCGATTTCGCCTGCCGCCTTTGCCGACGATGACGGCTCTGCATTGGTAACCTTTAAGGTGATGAAACTCGAAACCGCCCTGACGTTGGCGCAAGCCGCCCTCGAAGACTGTCGGCAACGCGGCTATCAGGTCGCGGTGACGGTTGTTGATCGGTTCGGTAATCCCCAGGTCGTGCTGCGAGATCGTTTTGCTGGTGCCCATACCCATGAAACATCAAAGCGCAAAGCCTGGACCGCCGTCAGCTTTCGCACAGATACGCTGGAGTTCGCTAATTTGTCGCAAGCTGGTACTATGCTGTCAGGGATTCGGGACGTCCCCGGCGTTGTTGCGGTTGGCGGTGGAATTCCGGTCCAAGCGGCTGGGTCGATTGTCGGAGGTATTGGCGTTTCTGGGGCACCCGGCGGCGACTTGGATCATGCGTGCGCCGAAGCCGGTATAGAGGCCGTGGCGGTTGATTTAGAATTTTGAGGTCATAGGTTAGGGCGGAGACACGACGAATGGCACTACCAACCGAAGCGGAAATCTTAGATTTCCCCGACGACATGATGACGAAAGCGCGCCATGCCGCCGACGTCCTCAAAGCGCTTGGTCATGAGCACCGCCTGTTGATCATGTGTTTACTGGCTGACGGTGAGAAAGCCGTGACCGAACTGGAACGTGCGTTATCGCTTAAACAGCCCGCCGTCTCTCAATTGCTGACTCGGCTTCGTGCTGATCGGTTGGTCACAACCCGCCGGGATGGCAAGGCGATCTATTATTCCATTGCCGATCCGAACATCCTTGAAATCATTCAAACGCTATACCGATTGTATTGTGAGGACGATCAGTCATGCGTTCGCAAGACTTAACCGAGGATAACCGTGTTTGCTGATTTGCCGATCTCAACCATCATGGCTTTGATCGGCGGAATGATCGGTGCGGTGTTGGGATATGTTGCCCGCAGGGCCCGGTTTTGTACTCTCAGCGCTGTAGAAACCGCCTGGTACGGGGGTAACCGAACTCAAATTCGCATGTGGGTCTTTGCCATTGCGACGGCAATTTTGGGCACACTTGGTCTTACCCAAGTCGGCCTTGTCGATGTTTCGGGTACCGTTCATATGCTGCCGCGAATTGCCTTGGCTGGCCCTATTCTGGGCGGGCTGATATTTGGCCTCGGGATGGCGGCTGTTGGTACATGTAGCTTTGGCGCTGTTTTGCGGGGTGCCGGCGGTGACATGCGCGGATTTGTCGTCGTGCTAATTGTCGGTGTGGTTGGCTATATGACCATACGCGGGTTTCTCGCCTTCCCCCGCATGATCTTTATCGAACCTTTATCGGTTCCCTTGCCCGACGACCACAACGCCTCTCTCGGCTCACTGATCAGCCTAGCAATTGGGCTAGAACCTTCAGTTATCGTTGTGCCGTCTTCAGTGCTTGCGGCTCTCGCGTTGATCGTTTGGTGCCTCAAGGATTCCCGTTTCCGTACAAATGTGCAGGCTGTTTTTGGTTCTTTGGTGGTCGGATTATTGGTTGTCGCCGGATGGTACACGACCGGGCATATCGGCGCCGACGAGTTTGACCCACAAGCCGTTGAATCTCTCAGTTTCGTCGCCGCTTCTGGCTCAACCGTGATGTATCTGATGACGTTTACCGGCTCAACCATCACCTTTGGCGTTGGCGTCTTTATGGGTGTAATTATCGGCGCTTTCATTGCCGCATGGCGCAAAAATGAACTGCGGTTGGATGCTTTTGATGATCCGCGCGAAATGCGACGCCATATCATTGGCGCTGTGCTTATGGGCATAGGTGGCGTGCTCTCGATGGGGTGCTCCATTGGCCAAGGCCTATCAGGTGTATCAACCCTCGCGGTTCCATCGTTCTTGGCCTTACTCTCCATGTGGGTGGGCGCCGTGCTAGGGCTGCATATTTTGATCTATGGTTGGACGTTGTCGTCCGACGCCTGACATCGCACAACGACATCTAAATTCAATTTATATTTTTATATTGCATTATTATAATGTATATAATTTTTCACCGAACCCTGGCATTTGGGCATAAGCAACGGAGATAATCATGGCTGCCATCAAGCAGGCGTTGATCGCGATGTTGATCATTACCTCTACCGCCTTGACCGTAACCGCAAGCGAGGATATTCCGGATATGTATCCGGGCTCTCTGCTTTATTCAAAACCCGTTGAGGTTATTCCTCATGTTTGGTCGGCCATCGGCGCAACGGCCCCCCCGGGAGCTGCAAACGCCGGGCACAACAACAATCTGAGTTTCATCGTTACCGGAGACGGTGTGGTCGTTGTTAATGCAGGCGGTTGTGCCTGCCTCGCCGAAGCCCTGCATAAAGAGATCAGAAGCATTACAGATCAGCCTGTTAAATTAGTAATCAATGAAAATGGTCAAGGGCATGCCATGCTTGGCAATACCTATTGGGCGAATCTAGGGGTTCCGATCTTGGCGCATGAAGATGCAGCGGCGGACTTCGAAGAAAAAGGATTTCAAAACTTAGAGAGCATGCGTGCCTTCAATGGTGCTCTGGCCGAAGGGACAGACCTCACGCCACCGACAGAAACTTTTACCGATGAACGCGTTATCGATATGGGCAATTTCCGAATTGAAGTGCGGCACCTCGGTCCAGCGCATAGCCCTGGCGATATCATCGTCTGGCTGCCGGAACAAAGCCTTGTGATATCGGGCGATATGGCGTTTCACGAACGCCTGTTGCCGATCTTTGATGACACGGAAACCGGCGCCTGGATTGAAACCTGGGAAACGGAATTTGAAGCTCTTGGCGCAACCTACGTTATTCCGGGGCACGGTCATCCGACCAACATGGCGCAGGTTCGCCGGTATACCCATGACTATCTTGTTCACTTGCGCGGTGAAATTCGTAAGCACCTAGACTCAGGTGGTAGCCTCGATGATTCCTATTATGTTGACCAAAGCGCTTACACACACCTTGATACGTTTGAGCAACTAGCGACACGCAATGCAGGCCGTGTCTATGTTGAAATGGAGTTCGAGTAAGCTGCCATCGAAAAAGGATATCGCACTATTCTACCCTACGTGAGCGTTCGAAGGGTTATCATGGGCCGTATTTAAATTGGGTGCATGAGACAAATCGAAATTACTCACGAAACACCGACCATCAGTGGCGGCTTATGTGTATTAGTTCCGACTTGATTTGACACCGCTTCTTTTGGCCACCTCAAACAGTTCAGACGCGTGGCCACGCGATATGATAAACACATCCAAAACCACACGAGATCAATATGTTGCTCCAACGGATGGTAATGTCACAAAGACAGAGGGGTCACTAAATCACCCGTTGTGTCTGGTTGCGCCCCCTCGACAAAAGCAAACAGCACCATGAAACGTTGGTTAAGTCGACCCGGCGCTTCGACCAGATAGGTCGTATTCTTTGGAACGTTGATAAGGCGCGCTGTCGCGCCCGCTGGAATGGGCCAAAGGGATAAGAATTGATTGGCCAGAACTTCTAGCAAAGCCAGCTAATCGTCATATGTGATTTCCGGTTGAGCCATGGTGCACTCAGGTTCTTATGTCGGCAGTAGGTCAACCGCCTTATAACAGTGCGCTCCCATCAAGCACCCTCGGTTTCATCGGATCAACCCGTGTGTGTTTTTGATCCATTCGGTAAGTAGGAACTCACGGCACCCAAGGCTCGGGTGACGTATTCGTCCTTCTGCCCCACGGGAGCCACATAATGGATGGCGGCCTCTGCGTCCTCTTTTGATGCGCCGCGCAAAAGAAACCACGTGGCCAAATACTGCGAAGCCAAACAACCACCAGCGGTGGCGACATTACCGTCTGCATAAAAGGGCTGATCCAAGACCCGAACCCCCGCTTCAGCCACCCACGGCTTGGTTGTGAGATCCGTACAAGCTGGATGATCGTCAAGCAGTCCAAGCTTTGCCGCCAGCAACGTGCCCGAGCATTGCGCACCGATTAACTGGCGTGACGGATCGATTTGAAGTCGGGCAAGCATTACAGGGTCTTGTGCAATATCGCGTGTCTTGGTGCCGCTACCAATCAGAACGGCGTCAGCCGTTGAGGCGAACTCCAACGGCTTTTCTGCCTGTATAGTAACGCCGTTCATGGACGTCACAGTCTCCTCTGGGCAAGTGATAGAAGCCTTCCAGCCCTTAGACCGCATACGGTTTAAAATGCCCGCGGCGATGAAGGAGTCTAACTCATTGAAGCCGTCGAACGTGAGGATAGCGATCTGCATGGCGAGGCCTTTAATTCTTTCTGGGTGTGGCGATGATCTGACATTGGCCTAACCATTCATATCAGTGCAACATCAACATTGTTGTGGGCGCAATGTAGGTCAGACATCGATTGTAGGGAGCCTATTAAAATCGTCGGCCTTGCCATTGTGTTTTGCATCCCTAACATCCGCAGAGCAATTTTTTGAAGAGTGCATATTGTAACAATGGATCCTTTAACGCAGGGCGCACTCGGCGCAGCATTACCGCAATCAACGTGGGCAGCTTGGACCAATCACAGCAAAGCACAGGTGGCTATCGCCGGTGCTCTCGGCATGATTGGTGGCATGACGGCAGACTTAGATGTTTTAATCCGCTCTGACACCGATCCGTTGATGTTTTTGACCTATCATCGCCAGTTCACCCACTCCTTCCTATTCATGCCTATGGGGGGGCTGATTACGGCCTTGGCTTTGCACGGACTCTTGCGCGGTTATTGGCGTTTAAGGTTTTTGCAGACTCTCATTATCTGCACCCTGGGTTATGCAACGCATGCATTGCTGGATTCGGCAACATCTTACGGCACCATGCTGTTCTGGCCATTCAGCGAGGCACGTATTTCCTGGAGCATCGTATCGATCATCGATCCCTTATTGACGGTCCCTTTGGTGATATGTGTGTTGATGGCGGCGATAAGAGGAAAACAGTGGCTTGCGCGTATTGGGTTGGTTTGGGCAATTTTATATCTGAGCGCTGGCTGGGTGCAAAATCACACTGCCCGAAACATGGCTGTTGATCTTGCGGCGCTTCGCGGCCACAGCCCAATCCGCATTGAAGTTAAACCAAGTTTCGGCAACATTATTGTTTGGAAAAGTGTTTATGAAACTGAAGACCAGTTCTTTATTGATGCGTTTCGTGTGGGCATCGCCCCCAAAGTTTTTGAGGGCACATCCGTTCCAAACTTTGATGCCGCGCGTGACCTAGCGTGGCTAGATTCCGCCTCGCAGCAAGCACAAGATGTTCAACGTTTCCGTACATTTAGCGACGGGTTTATGGCCATTGATCCCAGTAATGCAGACCGCATCATCGATGTGCGCTATTCATTTATACCGAACGAAGTTAGCGCCTTGTTTGCAATTGAGCTATCCCGAGCTGCGCCGCCAGAAGCGCATGTGGCATACAGCACGAACCGCGAAGACGCGCGAGAGAGCATGCGAACACTCTGGCAAATGCTGACGGAATGAGCGGTTTTAAAAGCATATAGCTCTGTTTTAGCCTCAGAAACTGGGTGCAAAAATGGATACCGTACCCGATAGTTTATCAAGATACGTCACTCCCCAAACAATCACGAAGAACGGAAACACCGTGCCCAGAGACCCCCGTTATGACATTTTATTTGAGCCTCTAAAAATTGGACCTGTCACGGCGAAAAACCGATTCTACCAAGTCCCACACTGTACGGGCAGCGGATGGGAACGTCCCCGCACGCTCGCCGGATTGCGCGAGGTTAAGGCCGAAGGTGGATGGGGCGTGGTAAACACCGAGTATTGCTCGATCCATCCCTCATCTGATGATACGCCGTATCCGAGTGCATCCCTATGGGATGATGGCGACATTAAATCACATGCCCTGATGACGGATAAAGTACATGCCTATGGCGCATTGGCAGGTGTGGAGTTGTGCATTGGCGGCGCGCGTATGGCAAACCTGGGCACGCGCGAAGTCGCGATGGGCGTTACAAGCATGCCCAACGTGGCTGGCAACCCGTTCCAAACGCGAGCCATGGATAAAACTGACATTCGCGACACCCGACTTTGGCATCGCAATGCCGCACTGCGGGCAAAACAGGCCGGATTTGATATCGCCTACGTCTACGCGACCCACGGGTATTTGTTGTCTCAGTTTTTGTCTCCTGTCCATAACACGCGGACCGATGAATACGGTGGATCGCTGGAAAACCGACTGCGATTGATCCGTGAGATTATCGAAGACACCATTGAGGCGGTTGGCGATACGATGGCTGTTGCTGTTCGGCTTTCAGCCGAAACCAACGGTGGCAACGGTGGTGATGGCAATCCACAGCCAGGTGAAACACCGGAAATTTTTGACTTAATTGGTGAGCTTCCTGACCTGTGGGATATTAACATCAGTGATTACTCATACGAAATGGGGCTATCTCGTTTTGTGCAATCCGGCTCGTTAGAGCCCTATGTCGCCTCTATCAAATCAATGACAAGCAAACCGGTCTTGACCGTTGGTCGGTTCACGTCACCTGACATGATGGCCAGCAGCATTAAGCGCGGAATCGTTGATATGATTGGCGCGGCGCGCCCCTCCATTGCTGATCCGTTCCTCCCAAAGAAGATTGAAGAAGGCCGTATAGAGGACATTCGAGAATGCATCGGTTGCAACATTTGCTACATGGGTGATGGCAAAGGAGTTCCCATCCGATGCACCCAGAATCCAACCATGAGCGAAGAATGGCGCCGTGGCTGGCACCCTGAATATGTCCCAGAAAAAGGATCGGATGCTCGCATCTTGGTCGTTGGTGCAGGCCCCGCTGGTTTGGAGGCCGCGCATATTCTGGGTAAGCGTGGCTATGGTGTCATGCTGGCGGAAGCAACCCGCGAACTGGGTGGCCGCGTTGCGCTGGAAGCAAACCTGCCTGGACTCAATGAATGGATTCGCGTTCGTGATTATCGCATCCAACAAATTGAAAAAATGGATAACGTTGAAATCTTTCGCGAAAGCGATCTTACAGCGGAAGACGTCTTGGAACTCGGCGCGGATCATGTGGCCATTGCGACCGGTGCCACGTGGCGACGGGACGGTTTCGGCAGCGCCAATCCTAGCGGCATTGCCGATCTATCTGACGCTTCATCAATTTTTACGCCAGACGACATCATGGCGGGTCGCATGCCAGAGGGGCCTGTTGCCGTATTTGATGATGACCACTACTACATGGGATCCGTTATTGCCGAATGCATCCGATCAACGGGCGTTCCCGTTATACTCGTCACCCCAGAAGATAGCATTTCTGCCTGGGGCCAATACACTTATGATCGCTGGCGTGCCCAAACCAAGCTGATGGAAATGGGCGTTGATCTCATTACCGCCCATAATCTAGTGGGTTTTGACGGCCAACAATTGAGTTTCGAATGCACTTACACAGGACGCACTAAAACTTTGGATGCAAGCTCATTGGTTCTCGTAACCGCCCGCACGCCTCATGATACGCTATATCAAGAATTGGCAACGACGATGGCAGAAGGCACACCGAAAACTCTGAAACGCATTGGTGATTGTGAAGCGCCTGCAATCATTGCGGCGGCGGTTTATTCCGGGCATCGCTACGCCCGTGAATTGGACACCTCTATTAATCGAGATAACCCGTTGAAACATGACCGTGTGTTCTTCGAAGAGTCGTAATCAGTCCGACGCAGCCGGAAACAGTTGAATATCCAACCAACGACCGGCCAAATTTATGGGCTGGGTTTCCCGCCTCGAGAGCCAGAGTGCGTCTTTGGTGTTTAAGGTGAAACGATCCTCACCCGCCATGCCATCAACCGGGCCATGCGCCGCGAATACGATGTGATGAACGGGATGATTTTTCGAATCAAAATAATCTGCGTGGCGAACATCAGCACGCCACTGACCGCGCCGCGTCATAATATTTAAATCTCGGATCGGGCCATTTTTTAGATCAGAGGCACAGGGTACATCACCAGCGAATGAAATTGGATCATTACCAATAACAACCGTCGACGGCGCGGCACCACCAAACGACAATTCCATCCCCGCACCTTCAATCACCGTAAGGACGCGGTCAATTTTGGGGAACATCGAAAAAGGCCCTGGTGTGGTGACAGACGCCATAGAGATGCGCCACTGCCATGAGTCAGCCCCCGCACCATCAGGATAAATTGCGATCTCTTGGGTTACGCCACCGCCGTTGCGCCAGGGCACTTGCTTGAAGGCATCACTCCGCAGAATCTTCACACCGATTCCCCCGCAACCCAGCCACTCGACCAGGCCCACTGGAAGTTATAGCCCCCGAGCCATCCCGTGACGTCAACGGCTTCACCAATCACATACAACCCCGGCACCTGTTTCGTTTCCATTGTTTGGGATGAAAGGTCTTTCGTATCGATACCGCCACAGGTCACCTCTGCCTTGGCATACCCCTCCGTGCCCGCAGGGGTTAATCGCCATGCGTTGAGTTGTCTTCCAAAGTCGGAAAGCGCTTTGTCTGAAATCTCGCCTAACGCCTGTTTGGGTAAATGTGTTTCTGCAAATGCGCTCGCCAAGCGACTTGGCAGAATTTCAGATAAAACCGTTCGAGGTTCGACTCGGGGTCGGTCGCGTTTTCGTTGGCATAGAAATGATGCGGCATCCTGATCTGGAACAATGTTCAATGAAACAGCGTCACCCGGCTTCCAGTAGGATGATATCTGCAAGATTGCCGGACCAGACAACCCACGATGCGTGAGCAGCATGGCTTCCCGGAAAGTGTGCTTTCCATACGACGCCACACACGAAAGCGCGACGCCGCTCAGGGGTTGCATCAGCGCTAAATCATCCGGTCCCACTGTAAAAGGAACCAAGCCAGGCCGCACATTGCTTAACGATAAGCCAAAACGTTTTGCCACGTCATGGGCAAAGCCGGTTGCCCCCATCTTTGGGATCGACAATCCGCCGGTCGCCAGAACCAAGGCCGATGCGGAATACGCCCCTTTGTCGGTCTGAACGTCAAATTGATCAGCGCGGCTTACATCTAAGATTTTGTGATCGATTCGAACATCAACGCCTACCGCGTCACATTCGGCCAACAGCATGGCGACAACAGCGCGGGCAGAACCATCGCAGAATAGTTGGCCCAAGGTTTTTTCATGCCATGCAATTTTGTGCTTATCGATCAGCGCGATAAAGTCTGATGGGGTATAGCGCGCCAGGGCCGACTTGCAGAAATGCGTATTGGCCGAGAGGAAGTTTTCAGGCGAGCATCCGGTATTGGTGAAATTACACCGCCCACCGCCGGAAATGAGAATTTTCTTACCAACCTCATTGGCATGATCCAGCAGCAATACCCGCTTGCTTCGGCGCCCTGCCGTCAGCGCACACATCAGACCGGCGGCACCGGCACCAATAATGATGACATCAAACTGGGATTCTGTATTCTGAGTCATGCCCGTACCTACGGGGTCACTCCATTAGGTTCAAGATGTCTTCATCACCGCATAACGAACGGATCAGGCATTGGTTCATCCGATGTGTTGATCCATACGGTTTTTGTTCGTGTATAATCATCGATGGCGTGAATGCCTCCTTCGCGTCCATAGCCGGTGTTTTTGTTGCCCCCGAAAGGTGCTGTCGGTGACACAACGCGCCACGTATTCAGATACGTAACCCCTGCCTTTACTTTTTGGCTAATGCGCATGCCACGGGCCAAGTTGCGGGTAAAGGCACCGCTGGCATAGTGGTAGACACTGTCGTTTGCCAAAGCAATGGCCTCATCTTCTTCATCAAAAGTGCGGACGCTCAGGACCGGGCCAAACAGCTCGCGCTCATAACTCGCCATGTCATCACCTTCTGTTGCAATGATTGTGGGCGAGAAATAAAATCCCCTATTGAAACCATCGGGTCGCTGGCCACCGCAGATTAACTCGCCTCCCGCCGCCATGGTTTCGGCCAAGACGGACTCGATCCCATCCCGTTGACGTTGTGTACAGAGCGGCCCTATTTGCGTTTCCACATTCAAGGGATCACCGATGCGAATGTCAGCAGCCCTTGCCGACAACCGAGACAGCATCTCATCACGGATATTGCGTTGAACAAGCAACCGAGAACCCGCGACGCAGCTTTGCCCCGCTGCACCAAAGATACCGGCAATCACGCCGTTCACGGCGCTATCCATATCTGCATCATCAAACACCATCACCGGTGACTTTCCGCCAAGTTCGAGCGATAGAACTGCGAAATTTTCTGCCGTGTTGCGAACCACGTGCCGAGCCGTTTCAGTGCCGCCTGTAAACGCAACCCGCGCAACGTCTGGGTGAGACGTTAGATGCCGTCCGCAACGATCACCAAAGCCGGTAATCACATTGATCACGCCGGACGGAAAACCAGCCTCATGAATAAGTTCAGCAAATTTCAGCAGTGTCGCTGGCGCATCTTCCGACGCCTTCAAGACGACTGTGTTACCGGCTGCTAATGCTGGTCCCAGTTTCGTTGCCGTCAAAAATATTTGAGAATTCCAAGGGACAATGGCAGCCACAACACCCAAAGGCTCACGGTATGTCATCGCCATCATGCCGGGTTTATCGACAGGGGGGACCGACCCTTCAATCTTATCCGCCAATCCACCGTAATAATGATAGTACCCCGCCATATAGCGGGCTTGCACGACGGTCTCACGGATGACCTTACCACTGTCGCGGGTTTCAATTTCTGCAAATTCAGGGGCGCGTTCGACCAGAATGTCGCCCAATTTATTCAGCAATCTGCCACGCGCAGTTGCTGTCATCTCTGCCCAGGGACCGCTTTCAAAAGCACGCTTCGCAGCGGCAACGGCGCGATCTACATCAACTTCACGCGCTTCTGGAACGCTGGCCCAGACGTCTTCCGTTGCCGGTTCAATGGAGTCGAACGTGGCGCCATCTACGCCATCGCAGAATTCGCCATCAATATAAAATTTGAATGAGGTCACGAAGGGTCTCCATTCGATAGAAATGGGTTCAAGACAGCGGCAACACGGGCTGGTGATTCAATCGGGGCACCGTGAGCGAGCCCCTCCAGCACATGGGCCGTAGCATTGGGTATAACCCGCGCCATCGCTTTCGACATCACAGGTGTTGAATTGGCATCGTTTGCCGCCGTAAGGGCAAGTGTAGGGCACGTTATCCGTGAAATATCTGGAGCCAATTCTCCATCTGACGTTGCAAACACCCGGTACGCCGCCAGAAAAGCAGTTGGATCATTGATTTCTAACCGATGGCGGATCGCGGCTACAACATCAGGATGGCCTGCAACGAAATCTTTCGTAAACCAGCGCGCAATGGCACGGTCGATCAGGGCATCAGGTCCCTCTTTCTCCGCAGTTTCCAATCGCCCGCGAATGGCCGCCCGTTGATCCGCGTCACGGTCATGAGCGGCATTCATCAGCACCAGCCGAGAAACTTTGTCAGGATGATTGATGGTATACTGGGCCGCGACCAACGCCCCCATGGAAAATCCCACCAACGCAACGGGGCCATCGACGTCACCAAGTGCTGATGCAAGGCCATCGACATATCCAGACAAGCCCGGTTGTTCTGGAGACGGTAAACCTGCATGGCCGGGCATATCGATGGCCAAACAGTTAAACCGCTTATCCATTTGGGCCATAACGCCAGACCACATTGTGTGATCCAGCCCGACTCCGTGAATGAAAATGATATCTTGCTGTTGGGACATCGTCGGCGGCTACGCTTCCGCAAACGCGGGGACAACCTCATCAATAAACAACTGTAATGACTTCTTCTTTTTCTCAAGGCTCATGCCACTGTCGATCCAAAAGCTGTATTCGTCATACCCCAGGGCTTCGTAAGCCTTTAAGCGCTGGATGACCGTATCTGGAGTCCCAACCACGTTATTCGCGCGCATGTTTGCCGGTGAGAACATTTCTAACTTTTCCATCTCTTCTTCGCTAAGGCGTTCGATCAGGCCTTGTGACACGGGCCGTTCATTTCTGAACCATGCGCCGAAATAACAGTAGAACCGACTGATATCGAAGGCTCCTTGGGCCACTTCGGCTTCTGAGTCACCGACAAACGTATGGCGCAACAACATAATCTTTGGACGCGGTTTTTCCGGGTGCGCATCACACGCTGTGTTAAATCGCTCCATGAGGCTCTCAACCTCTTCATCAGCGAGCCACAGCGGTGTCACCTGAACATTGCATCCCTGGGCAACGGCGAAATCATGACTGTTAGGATCACGAGCCGCCACCCAAATGGGCGGATGGGGCTGCTGAAGCGGTTTGGGGGCTGACGTTGATTTTGGGAACTGCCAACGTTCCCCGTTATGTTCATAATCGCCTTTCCAGAGTCCTTTTATCGCCGGAATAATTTCGCGCAGCGCTTGCCCGGCGGCCCAGGCATCAAGGCCGGGCACCATGCGTTCGTACTCATAACTGTAGGCCCCACGCGCGATGCCGATATCAAGGCGGCCATCGGTGATGTAATCTGTCATCGCCGCTTCACCCGCCAATTTTATGGGATGCCAGAACGGCGCAATAATGGTGCCTGTCCCCAATCGGACGTTCTTTGTGCGTCGGGCCAGGTCAGCCAAATTGATGAAAGGGTTGGGCGCGATGGTAAAATCCATGCCGTGATGTTCACCGGTCCAAATGGCTTCGAACCCGGCTTCGTCAGCCATCATGCAAAGCTCGATGAATTCATCGTATAAACGGGATTGGTCATCATCCGGTGTTAGACGTTCCATATGGGCAAATAACGAAAATTTCATGTGAGGTCTCCCTGAACAAGAGTGCGAACTTCACCGATTTCGCCTGTCCCTGCATAAACACCCAGCAGGTCATTTGACCGTTCAGTGATGTAGCGATCCAACATCACTCGGTCCGACATCGGATGAACTCGGGCGAGAACGGATGGATTGATGGTAAAAAATTGGAGACGGGCGTTTATTGGCGCTGTATCTGAAGCACAGGTCGCACGATAGAAAACTGAATGGTCTCCATCATTTTCAAAGACCGCAAACAAAAACCCCATGCGCACAGCAACACCCGCATTGTGCAACGAAGCCAAAACGCCATTTGCCTCAGACGCCCGTCCGATTTTGGGTCCAACCGGCAACCGAAGATGGCCGGTTAACGGGTCAACTTGCAGCAAGACTTCGCCGTTGCGTTCAACAATCAGGCCAGCACGGACAGCCCCTTCAATCGCCGCGTCCATGACATCGGGAGACGCCTCAAGGCCAACATAAGTCCCTCGGCAATAGCACAGCGGCGGTCGATCCGCGTAGGCATAGTCGACAACCCGGCCAATCAAAATAATATGATCACCGGCATCGACGACGTCATGCGTTTCGCAGTCCAGATGTGCTGTAACACCTGGGAGGACTGGCGCACCCGTCTTCGCACCGCCCCATTCAACAGCACCAAACTTATCTGCGCCCTTTGAGGCGAAAACCTGGGAAACATCGCGCTGTTGATCCGCCAGTATGTTGACGGCAAATCGCCCGGCGGCTTCAAATATAGCACATCCCACCGCAGCCTTTGCCAAGCAAACGAGAATCAACGGAGGATCAAGCGAGACAGAGGTGAATGAGTTCGCCGTAAAACCGACGGGCACACCCGTTTCATCTAAGGTGGTAACAACGGTGACGCCTGTCGCAAAGCTTCCCAAAGCACGGCGAAAGTCGCGCGGATCGAATGGTAAAACTGAATTCGGTAACGGTTCTGTGGTGTTTTCTTTCATCGGTTGTCCGCCCTGTTGTTGAAACAAAAGGACGGCACACACCGATTTAGCTCACTGCGTGCCCACTTGAGCGATTGGGGTCAGACCCCAACAATCAAATCTGTCTTAGTCTTAGTTGGCGCAGCCTGTCAATAGAAGTGGCGCTGCGGCCCAGCCTGCCTAGGAATAGGCTGCACCCGTTGAAACCGTCGCCGCAAACATCACACGCCCGACATCGACCAACACTTTTTTGCCCATAACGATTTCCGCATCAACGTAGGCCAAAGCGACGGGTTGACCCACGCGATACCCGAAACCGGCAGACGTGGTTTGGCCCACAATATCCGTTCCAACCATGACAGGTTCGCTGCCCAACGGTACGGCCTCTGCGTTTTCAAACAACAACGTCACGATATGCTTTTTAACATCCGTCTCACAGCGTTTCTGCAATGCATCGCGGCCAATAAAATCACTGTGCCAATCGACCGTAAAAGTTAGGCCAGCCTCTAGCGGGCTAACATCTGAATCCAGCTCATGGCCCATCGCTAAAAATCGCTTTTCGATTCGCATGGATGTTTGAGCGTATAGGCCAGCAGGTGATGCTCCGGCGTCTTTTAAGACTTTATAGAGGGAGCTTGCGTCTGATACGCGGCAGGTTAGCTCCCAGCCTGGTTCACCAACGTAGGATAGCCGTGCGGCGCGCACAGCAATTCCAGAAATTTCGGCGATCTGATGATGAAAGAACGGCAAATCGTTCAAAGTTTCTGCGCCCAAATCGCCGACAATTTGCGACACGTTCGGCCCCATCAAACCCAAGACCGCGAAATCTGCCGTTTCATCCGTGACCGTTACGCGCTCATTTTCGCGCAGATGACGTTTCAGCCAAGCCAGATCACGCTTAATCGCCGTTGTTCCTACGTACAGGCGATAGCTTTCATCCCCTAGTCTCAGTGCTGTTAAATCGCTTTGGTACCCACCTTGATCGTTCAACATCCCGGTATAGATCACGCGGCCTGGCTCGCGCTTCATGGTGTTCGCACAGACTCGGTCCAAGAACACTTCTGCATCAGGTCCTTCAACGCTGATCTTGCCAAATGTTGACTGATCGAACACAGCAGCCTGGGTATGCGCCGCCATAACCTCGCGCCCAACATGATCGAACCAGTCAGGCTTACCAAACGTTGCTGTCGGAATGGCTTTTGCGTTGAAATAAAGCGGTCTTTCCCAGGCACCGACTTGGCCGAATAAGGCCCCTTCGAAGGTCCAAGCATCATCCAGCGGCGTTGGCCGCAGCCCACGGGCACTGGTTCGCTGTCTGCCCGGATAGGTGATCTCATAATGGGTGCCAAGAATTTCAGGCGCGCGCACCGTCAACGCGTCGACCGTATTGAATTCCGGCGCAAACCGTTGCGGGTCAACCTCATGCAGATCAAAGGGAGGCTGCCCATGAACAATTGTGTGAGCCAAAGCCATGCCAGCGCCACCGCCCGTGGCGACGCCAACAGAATTCATGCCACAGCCCAAGAACAAGCCCTGTGCCTCCGCCGTTTCACCCAGCATGAATGATCCATCGGGTGTAAAGCTTTCTGGCCCGTTCAGCAGCATCTTTACTTCGGCTGTTTCTAGAATGGGAAGGCGATGCATCGCATTGACCATCATCGGCTCAAAGTGATCCCAGTCTTCCGGTAACAGTTGGAAAGCAAAGTTCGGCCCCAATGTTGCCGGATCAATTGGCTTACCAAGTGGCTCAAAGCAACCAACCAAAAGGCCGCCAGAATCATCACGAATATAAAGATGGGCATCATGATCTGACAGCGACGGCATATTCCCAACGATACCGTCAACCGGCTTGGTTAGCAGATAGAAGTGCTCACACGGCCAGAGCGGCACCTCGGCCCCCGCCATCGCCCCAACTTCGCGGCTCCACAAGCCCGCACACAGCGCGATTGCATCGCATCGAATGTCTCCCGCCGATGTCCGAACGCCGGTAATTCTACCGTCGCGGGTCTCGATGCCTACAACAGCTGTATCTTCAAAAATTTGCGCGCCCCGTGATTTTGCACCTTTCGCCAAAGCCGCGCAAAGATCAGACGGGCTAACCCGCCCATCATCAGGAGACCAGACCGCCCCCAACACATCCTCAGCGTTCATTAAAGGCCATCTCTCTGATGCTTCACCTGCCGAAATGGTTTCGGCCCGAACGCCAAAGGATCGCGCTAACGCCTCTTGGCGTTTGATATGGATAAGGCGATCAGGCGTCGTTGCAATCGACAGCGAGCCCTTATTGATCCATCCCGTTGCCTGTCCCGTTTCCGCCTCTAATTCAGAATATAGACTCACAGAATACCGAATGAGCTCGGTCATATTGCGCGAGGAACGCAAGGCCCGCACTTGCGCGGCAGAATGCCAGGTTGTTCCAGACGTTAGCTTGTTCCGTTCGATGAGAACGGCGTCGGAGATGCCCGCTTTGGCCAGATGATATAATGTCGAACAGCCCATGACACCGCCGCCAATAACAACGACGGAAGCCTGCGTTGGTAGTTTGGTCATAACGGTCTAACCTTGATTGACGGTTATTCAGTGGTAACGGTACGCTATCACGTCAGAACAAGTCAGCAAGGTATAGCAAAGTGAATGACACGCCCGACCATTATGTCGATCCGAATGCCGCATTGCTGGCTTCGTGGGCCACGCTATCAGAAGGTGCCACCAATCGTCTGGCTATTGCCCACACGCCCGCGTTTGTGACGATTGGGCTGAACGATGAACCCCGGATTCGAACTGTTGTGCTGCGCCGATGTGATCCGGCGAGTCGGCGTCTATTTTTTCATACGGATACGCGGTCTGACAAAGTGCGTGACCTCGCCCGCAACCCAAAGAGCGCTGTCCATGTCTACGATAGCGGTCAGAAAATACAATTGCGCCTTGAGTGTCGTTCGCGCGTGTTGACCGAAGGTGATGACTTTGATGCCGCATGGATCGCAACGCGGCCCTTTAGCCGCGAGTGTTATCACGTCACAACAGGCCCAGGGTCCACACTTGAAGATCCTGCGGTGCTAAAATTCTCCGCTGACCTGACGGCTGACGGCTTGGATTACTTCGCTGCGGTTGAAATTACGGTTGAAGTCATGGAATGGCTTTATCTACACAGTGGTGGCCACCGGCGCGCGCGATTTGTGTGGCAAGACGGCCAATGGACAAGCGAATGGTTGGTGCCATGACACGACAAACACAATACGACGATGCCTCAAAGGCGATTACCTCATTATGTGACGGCGAGACAAACTCTGTCGCGCTGATGGCCAGCGTTGTCTGCGAATTGTTTCACGGTATTGATGGCTTTGATTGGGTTGGGTTTTACCGGGTAACCGAACCCAATGTTCTTAAAATTGGACCTTATCAAGGTGGGCATGGCTGTTTGGTTATCCCGTTTGATCGCGGCGTGTGCGGAGCCGCAGCAACGCAAGGACAGACTCTCATCGTTGATGACGTTGATGCCTTCCCTGGCCACATCGCCTGCGCCAGTTCAACCCGATCTGAGATCGTCTGTCCGGTTCGGGATAAATTCGGCAACCTAATTGCCGTATTGGATATCGATTCAGACCAGCCAAGCCATTTTGATAAGACGGACCAAGAATGCTTAGAATCGATCATCGCCGCTGTTTTTCAAAAACTGGAGCCGCCCCATGCATAATATTGACGTGGCCATCGCAGCGGCACTCGGGGCGATTGTTTTTTTTACGACCCTAACTTTCCTGTTCGCAGATGCAAAACGTTCCCGGACAGGGTTCATTATCATAGGATGCATCATCGCAGCCGTTTTGTTTTTGATGATCGGGGTCGAACAAAAAGTTCGCACTGACCATATCAGCCGGGACGGCCTCTTTACGGACAGGCCTTAAACATCAGGCCGCACGATCCGAAAAATTGTGTCGGCATTCACAACCGCATACTCCGCATACCCCAATCGGGCGATGGGCTTTGCCTTCGCCAATTCAATTCGTCCATCCGTCATGATGGACTCATCAATATGGATGCCAACAACCTCGCCGAATATAAGGCGAGAGGGGCCAGCCTTTGAATTTTGCGCGATCTCAATCGTTTGCGTATAGCGGCATTCCATAGAGACTGGCGATGCCGCAAGGCGTGGCGTCCGTATCACTTTGGACTCAGCTAAAACCAAATCAGCCAGCGCCACTTCATCAACGCCAGGCTCTACCGCCGTAGATGACGTATTCATTGCTTCGCGCAAGTCCCACGTCACCATGTTGTGGACAAACTCGCCTCGTTCTTCTGCGTTTCGAGCACTATCTTTCAGCCGCCCATCTGAGCGCGGACCAGCGGAAAAGAAGATGACCGGAGGCTCATCACCCACCGCATTGAAAAAACTGTACGGCCCTAGGTTGGTCGTGCCGTCTTCATTGAGTGTTGTGAACCAACCAATAGGCCTGGGCGCAATCAACGCCTTAAAGGGGTCACGCGCTAAACCATGACCGTGCTTTGGTTCATAAAACATGATTGACTCCGAAGAAGGGGAATAATGTTCAGGGGGTTGAAGAATGAACGTCTATATCTTTTTGGCCATCGTTACTATTTTTTATGCGGGCTACAATCTGTTGATCAAGGTTTCTGGTGGCCATGTTCCTGAAACGGCGACGTCGACCATTTTGGCAACGATCACGTTGCAGCTTGCAGCGCTGACTGCTTCCGTCATCTTCGCCAGCATTCTGCTGGCCAGAGGTGGGCAATCCTTTATGCTGCCCGCCCCGGCCTTCCTGTGGGCAATTGGAGCAGGGTTTTGCATCGGCATTGCCGAAATTGCGTACTTTTATGTCTTTGGTGGATTGGGCGGCAGCCAAGCCCTGCCGGCAAACGTGGCCATTCCAACCATTGTCTGCGGCACCATTGTTATCACAACGCTTGTGTCATTTTTTATCTTCAAGGAGCCGCTTGCAACCCGTCAGATACTGGGTTCTCTTGTTGTTATAGTAGGAATTTTTCTAATTTTTTGGCCCGCCAAAGGATCTACGGTATGAACGGTCCCAAGAAACGGTCTGTAAGGGGATAGATGCGTTCTCGGCGCGAGCCACGGGAACTTGCCAGCATGGTTTTTAGCACAGTCTTTTTGCCCAGAAACAATTTTGGATCTCGATACACCGCAATCAATATCGGAAGGTCGAGAGCCTTACCTTTCGCATACGTATCAAACGTGCGGCCCATCTCACTTTTTTCCGTCGCGATTTTATTAAGCACTTTAACATGAGTTTCGATAGACGGCATGGATTGAGCAAACAGATCGAGCAACACCTCATGGTCAGCCATCGACGGTTCTATAAATCCCTCACCGGGTGTGGCAATTTTATTCCATAGGTTTCTAACTTCTGTGTTCTGTTGTTTGATTTTCTGAGCTTCTTCTTGCCATTCTTCATGCGTCATGGGTTTTGCCCAGTCCGGTTCTTCGTCAGCGATCATCTTTTGGAAAAATGATTTCTTTTTTGGCGGTTCTGGTTCAGATGGCAGATCTTCTTCAACCGTCTTTTCATTCCATAAAATTCGCCAGGCTTCCCACGCAGTGACCCGTTCCATGGGCTCGCGCATGACATCGTCGAGAATTTGCTCACGTTCCTCGATCTCGGCGTTTTCCAACGGCAACAGCAATCCTCTGAAAGGCCGCGCGAATGATGGGCCAAAATCGTCTTTTAAAATTTTGATAAACCGATCTGCAAACGTCTTCGACAAAAAGTAGGGTAAGGCCCCACCTGGTGCTTTGCGTCCATCAATGTTTTTGACCAAAGCATCAAACCGAGAACGGTACGTTTCGACAAAGACGTGCACCAACAGGCCTTCGGCATCTGATGGGTCTATGCCACGTGGTGTTGAAACCTCAACATCGTCAGAACCATGTTCTAGTCCCGCTTTACGGCGTTCTTGGGCAAGGCGTTTTTTCTCTTGCGACATACCAGCGCGCTTTTTGCGTTCGATCTTAACTTGCCGCATAACCATCAAAACGCGGGTGCGAAGGTCTTGCAGATCAGAGTGCACGTCCGTCGAATCGGCAAATAGGTGGTCCAAAATATGCTGAAACGCAGCTCGCTTCTCGCTATCCGTATCGCGAACAAATAATTTGTCCACAATCTCTCTCGAGCAAAGCTCTAATCCTCGAATGGTTGTCGCCTGCTGAATGAGCGGCACGAAACCAATATTGGGGTGCTCAAAAACTTGTTCCCAATCAATTGAGCCGTCACTTTTTATGGGACGAGAAGACATCTTTAAGGTCTGAAGGCTCCGAACAGGGGATAGGTTTGACTAGGTTATTTACTAACATGATAGATTTGGCCAGGCGAGTCAGGGGTAAAGTCGCTTTCTTGACAAGAAAGGCTTCGCTAAAAGAGGTTTATGACAATATCGGATCATGCACCGTCTTATTACGCCGCAACCGCAAAAGGCAGCAAGGACAGGAACGCCCTATCAGGCGACCTGACCGTCGATGTGTGTGTTGTTGGCGGCGGATTCACCGGGCTCTCATCGGCCCTGCACTTGGCAGAGCGCGGCTATCGTGTCGCTCTGCTGGAAGCCCATCGCATTGGCTGGGGCGCATCAGGCCGAAATGGTGGTCAGATGAATACGGGCCAACGAAAGGGCGCAGAAGACTTAATTTCAATGTTCGGCAAGGATGACGCAAAAAAATTCTGGAACTTATCAGAAGAAGCCCGCAACATCGTGCGTGATCGCATCAAACAGCATGACATTCCTGCTGATCTGATGTGGGGCAATTATACCGTTGCCTCAAAACCATCGCATGCACCTGAGTTAGAAGAAGAAGTCATCTTGCGTCGTGATGTTTTCGGCTATGACAAAAGCGCGTATGTCAGTCAGAAAGAAATGGCAGACCGCCTATCCGACACTCGGTGCTTTGGAGCCATTCATGATCCAGAAGGAAATCATCTTCACCCCCTAAACTATGCCCTTGGTCTGGCGAATGCAGCAGAGCAGGCCGGTGCCCAGCTTTTTGAGGTATCACCCGTCACTCGTGTTATCGAATCGTCGTCGGGAACGGAGGTGCATACAAAGCATGGCACCGTGAAAGCCCGACACGCCGTCTTAGCAACCAATGCCTATACAGGCGACGTGATGCCGCAATTTGCCTCTCGCATTTTCCCAATCTCTAATTTTGTTGTGACGACTGAGCCATTGGGCGAAGATAGAGCGCGGTCTTTGATTCGAGACCTTTCTGCGGTGCATAACACAAAATTCGTCTTGGACTACTATCGGATCACGGCAGATTTTCGCATGCTGTTCGGCGGCGGCGAAACCTATTCACCAAGCGATCCAAAAGACATTGCAGCCTTTGTGCGCCCTTACATGCTAAACGGATTTCCAAGCCTAGAGGACGTGAAAATTGACCATGCCTGGGGTGGCCGCTTGGCCATCACCCATAACCGGCTTCCGTACTTCAAACGATCAAACAATGGTGTTTATGCCATGTGCGGCTTTTCCGGCCACGGTGTCGCAATGACATCCCTGGCTGGCAAGCTCGCCGCCGAGGCGATTGCTGGCGATACGGAACGATTCGATATGTTCGCGAAAATCCGCCATCTCCCGTTCCCTGGCGGGGCAATACTGCGATACCCCATCCAGGTGCTGGGCATGATGTACTACGCCATGCGTGATAAGCTTTAGGCCCGAAACAGGCGTCGCTTATCTGCCTAAATCATGAGTGGTGCGATCAATAGCAACACGTAGTTTATCGATAAGCTGATCAACCTCGGCATGAGTGATGATGAGCGGCGGCGACAGCACCATCGAATCGCGCACGGCACGAATGATGATGTTCTGATCAAAGCAATGATTGCGGCACATTGCACCGACGTCGCCTTCCGGCGAAAACAATTCCCGAGTTTCTTTATTTTTCGCTAATTCAACCGCCCCAATCAGGCCTTTGCAGCGAACTTCGCCAACCAAGGGGTGGTCTGCCAAGGTGCGCAATTTCGCCTCAAAATAGGGACCAATATCGTCGCGGACTCGCTCAACCAGTCCATCGCGTTTAATCACCTCAATGTTGGCAATGGCAACGGCGCAGCATACGGGATGGCCCGAGTAGGTAAATCCGTGGGCGAACTCCCCTTTATGATAAACCCGTTCTGCGATGCGATCCGACACCATCAAGCCCGAAATTGGCACATAGCCTGATGAGAGACCTTTCGCAATGGGCATCAAATCCGGCGTGATGCCAAATGTCTCAGACCCAAACCAGTTGCCCGTGCGGCCAAAACCACAGATAACCTCATCGGCAACCAACAGCACATCGTAACGTTTACAGATGCGTTGAATCTCTGGCCAATAGGTTTCTGGCGGAATAATAACGCCACCCGCCCCTTGAATTGGCTCGGCAACGAACGCCGCGACCCGGTCAGCACCCAATTCTAGAATTTTTGCTTCCAACGCCTTCGCTGCAAGTTCACCAAAATTATCTGGCTGCGTGTCTTTGCCAAAGGCAAACCAATATGGCGGCACAATGTGGGCAATATTGGGGATCGGTAGCCCCCCTTGCTCATGCATGCCAGACATTCCGCACAGGCTGGCCGATGCCATGGTCGATCCGTGATATCCATAGATACGGCTAATAATCACATTCTTTTCTGGCTGGCCTTCTAACTCCCAATAGTAACGGACCAGACGCACCATCGTATCATTCGCTTCTGAGCCTGAATTAGCATAGAAGACGTGGTTCAGATCGCCCGGGGCGAGATCTGCCAAAATTTGAGACAGGTCGACCGAAGGTGCCGTCGCCGTTTGAAAGAACGTGTTATAGTAAGGCAAAAGGCCCAACTGCATGGCACCTGCATCAACCAGCTCTTGTCGTCCGTAACCGACATTCACGCACCACAGGCCCGCCATGCCATCCAGAATTTCATTGCCGTCTGAATCCCACAACGTGCTGCCTTCGGCCCGCACGATGATCCGCGCCCCTTTCTCCTTCAGGGCACCGCCGTCCGTAAACGGATGCCAGTGATGGGCTGCGTCAATCTGTTGGTATTCTTCTGTTGTGCGTTGCTGTGTCATAGAAAAACTATCCTTCAATTAGGGTCCAAACTCATTCAAATCACCCATTGCGCGGGAGGATATTTGACCGGCGAATAATAGCCAAGCCGCAGGAATATCGGCAATCTTTCAAGGCTTGGCGACGCATGCGTCGGCCAAAGAGCCCCCGCCCCTCGGGTTCCACCAAGAGCCCGAACTGCGGCGTCAATAACGCTTGAATATGCTTTGGCATGTCCTGCGCGTTGATTTCCTTGCATTTGAACCTCGTGGCGGAACGCAATTGTGCGATCTGAATGAGTCTGGACCCTAAACGTTCAGCAAAAGGTGTTCGCGTTCCCAAGAACTAATCACCCGCTGGTACGTATCGTATTCGGCACGCTTGACGGCCGCCGCTGCTTTGATAAACCGAGGGCCAAGAATTGCCTTGAGTGGCTCACAGGCCTCCATTAATTCCATCGCATCATACAAATGTACGGGCAAGCCGCGTGGCAATTCATAGGTGCTGCCCATCGCGGCAGGTGTTGGTTCAATCTTCTCTTTCATGCCTAAATAACCGCATGCCAAAGACCCAGCAATTCCCGCATAGGGGTTGACATCAGCAGCAATAATTCGGTTTTCAACCCGCCGCGCGTCTGGAGCCGATTCAGGAACCCGCAAGCCACACGTCCGGTTATCCACACCCCAATGAATGTTCAGCGGAGCCTCATAGTAGGTGAACCGCCGGTACGAATTGACGTTCGGTGCGAACAGGGGCATTGCCGCCGGAATATACCGCTGCATTCCGCCAACAAAATGATGAAACACCTCGGTTGCATTACCGTCTTTGTCCGAGAAGATGTTCTGGCCCGACGCATCCAAAACACTTTGGTGCACATGCATGGCGCTGCCCGGCTCATTCTGCATGGGCTTCGCCATAAACGTCGCATAAACACCGTGGCGCATAGCTGTTTGGCGAACTGTGCGCTTAAACAAAAACACTTGGTCAGCCAAATCTAGCGGGTCGCCATGTTGGAAGTTAATTTCAAACTGCGCCGCGCCAGATTCATGATTCAGCGTATCAATATCTAATCGTTGGGCTGCACAATAGTCATAGACATCTTCGAAGATCGGATCGAATTCATTAACCGCATCAATACCAAACGCCTGCCTGCCTGTTTCCGGTCGTCCTGATCGGCCCGTTGGCGTTTCCAGCGGATAGTCTGGATCAATATTTGTTTTGACCAAATAAAATTCTAACTCTGGAGCGACAACCGCTGTCAGACCCATTTCTTCGTACAGCTTCAAAACGTTCCGCAGCACCTGACGGGAATACATATCAACGGGGGTGCCATCTCGATAGGCACAATCGCAAATGATTTGGGCCGTTGGCTCATCATACCAAGGCACAGGTCGAATGGTCGTCGGATCGGGACGCAACAAGACATCAAAATCCTTGATGTCTATAATATCTGTACTAGGAAAGTCGCCGGTAACCGTCTGGATGAAAATGCTTTCTGGCATCTTATGCGCGTCGTCTTTTAGACCGCGTAAGAACTTTTCTGTCGGCAAAATTTTGCCGCGCGCGATACCCGCCAGATCGGGCATCAAACATTCAACTTCTGTGATCGCATGTTCGCGACACCAAGCCGCGACAGTTTCAGCCGATTCCGTCATTATCTTCTCAATGTTTTCTTGTTGTGTAAGGCCTTACTAAGACGCCAACCATATTCGCGTGAGACTAACGCAATGTTGGCTTGACACCAACACCTCGGGACGGCCCATGTTGGCTACATCTTTACACCAATAATTAATACAACTGGAACCAACCAAAAATATGTCAGAACAGCCCGCTCGACTGAAATCAGAGATATGGGTCAAAGCCCAAATCCGGATCTGTGATGTTCAGTCCATCCCTGCCTTTGTTCGACACCGCGGCGATTCAGAAGCCGGAACCGTTATCTTGTTATTGGATGATCTAAAAGGGAACGTTCAAGTGTTTAGCACAGCCTTCGATGCAGAAGGTCAGAGAGGATGGCTACCTGCGCATGGCGCAACACCGATGTCACCACCAGAGGCTGAAGCCTACTTAGGCCGCCGCATGAATGTCGATCCAGACATATGGGTGGTTGAGATAGAAGACCCACAAGATCACTATGTTCTTGATGGCCCCATACTCAAATAAAAACGTTGCGGAACAACGCACAGGAATTTTCAATTTATGAAAACAATTGTCCATCTATCAACTGGCTTGGTCCTGTTTTTGTTCATTTCCATGCATCTGTTCAATGCGTCTTTGGGAATTGTCTCAATTGGCGCCATGGATGCGGCAAGTGCATATCTTATTAAGCCATGGACTTCGACAATCGGCATTGGCCTTTTGATGACGGCTGCTCTAACCTATATGAGCCTTGCTCTTTGGACGACTGTCAGCCGACGGTCTCTCAATTTACCAAAATGGCAATGGGTTCAACTTGTGTTTGGTTTGGCCATTCCCTTTTTGATGGTTGAACACGCACTGGGCACGGCAGGTATCCGTATCGCCTTTGACATGGAGCCGTCTTACGGTTTCGTGCTTGCTGCGTTTTGGCGTTTTGAACCAATACTTGGCGTTATCCAAGGATTGCTTTTGCTTGTTGCATGGACCCATGCGTCCATTGGCCTACATCACTGGCTGCGTTTCAAACCATGGTACGCGAATGCTCGCCCGTATTTGTTCGCCATCGCCATTGCTTTACCAACGATGGCCTTAGCCGGCTTCATTTCAGGTGGGCTGGAAGCGCGCGCCCTTTCCGCCGACTCTGCCTGGGTCAAGCAACTCTTGGCCGATGTACAGTATCCCGGTCGTCAGGCTAACGCCTTCGTAACCAATGGAGCGTGGGTCATGCGCGGTATCGTCGCTTCCGCTATTGCCCTGGTCTTCATTGTCTTTACTGTGCGTCTTTTTGTACAACAACGTCGTGCAACCTGCCGGGTGCGATATCCATCAGGCGACATCATACCAGGACAAGCTGGCGCGACGATTCTTGAAATTAGCCGTTCCGCTAACATCCCTCATGCATCGGTCTGCGGTGGTCGGGGTCGTTGCTCAACCTGTCGCGTCCGCATCGTTGAAGGGCAGACATCATTACCGCCGCCGAGCCCTGCGGAGCTAAGCGTGCTGCGGCGACTAAACCTACCACACAATGTGCGATTAGCCTGCCAAACCCGACCAACCGGTGACGTTCAGATCGAACCCCTACTTGCCCCCAACACAGACCTGAGCGCGGCCCTGCGCGCGCAAGATAAACTACACGGCGAAGAGATCGATATTGCCGTCATGTTTTGCGACATTCGTGGCTTTACAACGCTTTCAGAAGAGCGCCTTCCCTATGACACCGTGTTTCTGTTGAACCGGTATTTCGCCACGATGGGCGAAGCCATTACCGAAAGCGGTGGTCGCGTCGATAAATTTATTGGTGATGGCATTATGGCCTTGTTTGGTGTGGGATCGGATCTGGAAACGGGATGTCGCGATGCCATTCGCGCTGCTAAGCGCATGGCAGAAGAACTGGACTGCATGAACGATGTGTTCTCGAATGAACTGCCTGCTCCCCTTCGCATTGGCATCGGCATCCAAGCCGGACCGGCAATTGTTGGTGAAATGGGTTATAAAGAGGCGACTTCTGTTACCGCGATTGGTGATACGGTGAACACGGCGAGCCGCCTGGAAAGCGTGACCAAACGGGAGAACGTTCAGACGATTATTGGCAAGTCTGTGGCAGATGGGGCGAAACTTGACCTCAGCACTTTCCCCCTTCGCGCGCTACAAATGCGGGGCCGCCAAGAATCTGCTGAGGGGTATTTAATCTTGGATGCTAAAACACTGCCTGATGTAGGCCCACGCTGAAACTATAAGGAGTTACACCGTTAATGCATGGACTTGATCTGGGTGGATTGGGCACTCATTTGGCCCTGAGTAAGCCTTAGCTGACTGCCGCTTATTCAACCGGTGTATGGTCGTAAACGTCAGCGTTAACAATCACGTCAACGCCGCCCAGTTCCTCAATACGTTTTGCCTGATCGGCAAAGCACTGATCGTTGACGGAATCGGGATCACACATTTCCAACAGACGCGCGTGACAGCGAGTCCGAACATCAGTGTGCGCAGCAGAAAGACCCAGATCGTTGATTTCATCTGAATCGTTAGAGAGATCAAACAACTGCGGAGCGAAACCTGGATAATAGACGTACTTCCAGTTATCGACGCGGGCCATAAAGAACCCAGTTATGGAACCGCCGTCGTGATACTCGCTCAGGACTGTTCGGTGGGGGTCTGAGTTCCCGGCCACTTGATACAAACTCTGCCCGGGACGGTCTGCGTCCTCATCTGCGAGGCCAACACCCGCCGCTTCTAAAACCGTCTGATGAATATCAACCAGTGACGTCTGAGTATCAGAGACGCCGACCGGAGCCCCCGCGCCGGACAGAATCAGGGGAATTCCCACCGACCCTTCGTGCATGGTCATCTTGGTCCATAGGCCATGATCGCCGTTTAGCTCGCCATGGTCTGATGTATAAATGACGGCGGTCTCATCTGCTTGTCCTGTGCCTTCCAAGGCCCTCATGACTTGGCCAACAAGATCATCGGTAAAACTGCACAGACCATAATACGACGCTCTTGCGACTTGACGGGTATGGTCATCAAAATAATCGTCATAATCATAGTAAGATCGAAAGGCTGCGAGCACCGGATTGCGATATTCAACGGCCTTTCCGGCGAAGCGCCGCTGTGGAATTTTGTCCGGCGGGTACATCGCATAAAACTCTGGTGGACAGGTCAGCGGATAGTGTGGTCGCAGCAGGGAAACGAACAAGACCCAAGGCTTGTCGCGTTTCGCCTGACCTTCTGTTTTCAACCATGTGATTGCGTCATCACAAACGGCGCGATCATATTCTGTATAGGGATCATCACCCGGCCCAATGTCTCCAGCAAAGCCCGACGCGTCATAGCCATTGTAACCACGTCGCAGCAGGGCTTGAACCCAGCCGACACCGCCCCGCACATGCAAGGGCCGTATCTCGCGACTAAAGCCATTGTCATCTTCTGTTCGGCGAAAATGTAACTTACCGCACGAGATGACTTCGTGCCCATTCTCAATAAGCCGATGACCCCATCCAGGGTGATGACCATGATAGGGTTCTGCATTCGACCAACACCCGATCTGATGAACGTAGCGCCCCGTTTGGAACGCAGCGCGGGCGGGCACACAAATTGGCGATGGTGAATAGGCCCGGCTGAAGCGCGTACCCGCAGCGGCAAGCTTGTCGATATTTGGCGTTTTGACGAACGAACTGCCCGCGCACCCCATCGCATCTGGGGCATGTTCATCAGCCATAAAGATTATAACGTTACGGTTTGCCATGCTGGTAATCTGACACTGAAATTACGGAATGTCAGTACTTACCAGACGAGCCGGTTTCGATCATGGCTTCCAGTTCGTCTTCTTCTTTACAGCCGAAGAAGCAGGCATCATCAAGGCGCACAAGAATCTGTTTAGCCTCATCAACGCGACCGGTTTCAACGTACAGATGACCTAGGTAATTCAAGGCACCAAGGTGGTCATCGTCGACATCTAAGGCTTGGCCGTACAGAATTTCAGCCTTGTCGAAATCACCACTCTTGCGAAGGCCATAGGCATAAACGGTTAATATCTCAGGATCATTCGGAAGCATACCAGCTTTCTGTTCGAGATTGACCAGGGCTTCGTCAATCCGACCTGTGTTGATCCATTCCATCCACGTCACCAGATCACTGTCGCGCTCGTCAGGTCCCATGGCGACGCTGCTGTTCGCATTGACGACAACCAAGCCGATAACAAACAAAAATCCGAAAACAAAACGGTGTAAAATGATGGGCATATGAATCCTCGTTAAAACTATTGGGCTGGCGGTAGTGTCGTCGTCGAAACTGGTTCCGTCAACGTGTTCAAGAAGGCGATCAAGTCCTTTTGATCGATTGCAGAAAGACCCAGGGGCTGGATTGCCGGATGCACTGTTTCACGGGCCCGCCGCCCTTCGTTGTAGTGCTGGATAACAGACGCCAAATCAGCCGCCCGCCCATCATGCAAGTAAGGTGCACGGCGAGCAACATCTCGCAGCGTTGGCGTCTTGGTCATAACCAAGTCGCCCCTATGACGTGCGGTTAGCCCGACATCGTGAACGGCATGATCGGTGAACGTCCACCCGTCGTGGCAAACGGCACACCCGGCTTGTTCATTAAACACGACGAAGCCCCGTTTTTGCGAGGCGTTGATCGCATCAATGTCTCCGGCAACCCAGGCATCAAAGGCCGTTTCACCGCCCGTCAACGTCCGGGTATAGGCCGCTATGGCAAGAACGACAGCATCGGATCCCATGCTTTTCCCAGGGAACGCCTGATGCGCCAAAACTGTCAGCTCTTCGTCTCGATCCAAAAATGCTGACACCTCCATCAGATCGCCTTCAAACCCGTGGGAATGCGCCAACGCACCCAGAATGACGGCTTCAATTGTTGGCTTTCGACCGGCCCAGCCAAAGCGTGTCGCCCAGGCCAAACCCCAGATCGTTGGCGTATGAACATTAGACTTATCGCCCCGTGCATTCAGCGCCAGAGGGACGGAGTCTTCAAAGCCCGCATTGGGGCGGTGGCAAGTCGCGCAACTGGTTTTGCGATCAAACGAGAGGCGTTCGTCAAAGAACAACCGCTTACCTAACGCCAGCTTTGCCGCGTTGGGCGCATTATAAGCTGGAAACGGCGGCGGTCCTGGATTCTCATAGGCTGGGGCATAAGCACGGGCTTCAACCTCTGGGTCTGCCGCATCGGCATGAGCCATCGAAGACAGGCCAACAAGAAGCAGCAGGGATACAATCAGGATGCGCATGCGCACCATATGATTGGTGCCCGATGACCGGTCAACCATACAGCCACGCACAAGAGATCACAGCCCCGACGACACCGGCAAAGTCCGCTGCCAGCGCGGCCACCAACGCATGGCGGATGCGGTGCACACCCACGGCACCAAAATAGACGGCCAACACATAGAACGTCGTCTCGGTCGAGCCTTGCATGGTGGAAACCAGATACCCCGTATAGCTGTCGGGTCCAATCGCCGGGTCTTGGATGATCGACGCCATGATGCCATAAGCCCCAGACCCTGAAAGCGGCCGCAACAACGCCATCGGCAAGGCTTCGGCGGGCATACCGAACGATTCGGTGATGGCGCCGATGGGCGACAGCAAAATATCCATCGCCCCACTGGCGCGGAACATGGCCACCGCCACCAAGATCGCCACCAAATAGGGAATGATCCGCAGGGCGACCTGAAAACCATCCTTCGCGCCTTCGACGAAGGCCTCATAAATACGGACCCGCTTGGCGACACCAAACCCCAGCAAAGCGACCATCAAACCGGGAATGATCCAAGGCGCAATGGACCGACCATAGACGACCGTCAGTGGCACCATCGCCAGCAACGTTGCCAGCGCGGCCAAGGATACCCAGGCCGGATAGGATTGGCTGCCCTCGGGCGGCAGTGGTGTTTCATCATCGACCGATTCAGTTTCGTTCTGGTGATCTTCTCGAATGGCGTTTGGATCAGGCACCAGATCGGGCCTGCGCGATTCCAAAAACTTCGCGACCAAGATGGCGACGGTTGTCGAGCAGAGCGTGGCAAACAACGTGGTTGGCACGATCCCCGCCGCATCGGCAGACCCACTGGCAGCGCGGATGGCGATCACACCTGTCGGTAACAACGTGACCGACGATGTGTTGATCGCCAAAAACAAAATCATCGCGTTGGAGGCCGTCCCCTTCACTGGGTTCAGTTTGTCCAGGTACTGCATCGCTTTGATGCCGAACGGCGTCGCCGCGTTGCCCAGTCCCAACATGTTCGCCGACATGTTCATGATCATGGCGCCCATGGCTGGGTGCTCGGGCGGCACGGCGGGGAACAAACGCACCATCAGCGGGCGCAGCAGCTTGGCGACAATCACCAAAAGCCCGCCCTGCTCGGCGACCTTCATCAAGCCCAAGAACAACGCCATCACACCGACCAAGCCAATGGCGAGTTCAACCGCCCCACCGGCCGTATCGATCATCGCCGTGCCGAGGGCTGCCATCGGGCCAACACCATCGGGACTCAGCGCCCCCGTCACCTCGCGGAACGCGGCGACACCAAACCCAATGATGACGATGGCGAAAAAGATACCGTTCATTTAGCCCCCTAAAACAACGCCGCGACTCACCCCAATTGTCCCGCATAGGGGGGCCGTCGAACAGACGTGTTTTGTTGACACCTGTTGACGGGCCGTTGACACGAAGCCGTTAAAATTTGCTGATAAAATCGACCCAAAATCGGATAACTTATTGATATAAAACAAATGATGACGGAATGTGGGCCAAACCGTCAACATTTGTCAGCATTGTCATCACCGCTAGTTGTTGCCTAATATTATGGAACAACGCGACCAAATAAGCATACTATCCTATCGCCCTTTTGTCAATGGAAGCCGCCTCTTGACCGCAACTGACGTGATCATCATTGGGGCCAGAATGGCGGGTGCCAGCGCTGCGGCTGCCCTGCGGGGGATCAAGGCCTCTCGGTCACTGTGCTGGAAGCCCGCGATCGGGTCGGTGGGCGGGCATTCAGCCGCATGTCTGAGGCCTTGGCAACGCCGGAGCCCTTAGAGTTTGGCGGCGCGTGGATCACGCCATGGCATTCCCGTATTCGAGGACTGGCGCGCCAGCACGGGCTTACCCTACGCCCGCGCCATGATGTGCTAAAACGCCTATAGCTGCGGCCTAGTATGGTGGATTCGAAGTTCACCGCATTTTTTGAGGCGACCACTTTAGGGAACTTCGAAGCCAAAACCACACGAGATCACTATGTTGCTAGTGTCCGGATCGGATCTGAAGTTCGAAAAGCGGATGTCCCAAATGATACGAACTTCAGATTCGGGACACTAGCTGAAAGCATGATTGATGTTTGGGTTGAAACGGTCAGTCCGGGCATGGCCGACCTTGCCGAGCGCATGATTGCCGCATCCGGTGCCGAGTTGCACCTTGAAACGCCGGTGATAGCCATAACCCAAGATGTAGACGGTGTGCGGTGGGCAATCTCAATTCAATGCGAAAACATGGAGCCCAATGGAGCGTCTTGCTTTTGCGTCATCCGATATTGCCCGGGAACAAGCCGGATGGTTTGAAACCGCCGTCATCAACGGCGAAGACGCTGCCACTGCCATAATTAAGGGGACAGGTGAAAAATCCAGTTAAGTCACCTGTCCCCTTAATTATTCCTAACGGCTCAGTGGCAAAATCCGCTCGGGGTTATCAGAAAACACACCATCAATACCCCAGCCAAACAATTGTGCGGCGCGAGCTGGCGTGTTCACAGTGTAGGCGCGAAGGGCCAAGCCCCGTGCGTGCGCCTGATTGATAGCTTGCGCGTCACAAAGCGGTCTTCGACATGCAACCCTTCACACGCCAAGTCCCGGCAAACCCTCCACATCTTTGCATCAGGCCGGTGCACGAGATAAGCGCGGGCGATCAGGGGCGCGCGCTGGTAAGCAGCGGACAGTGCCGCCTCGGAAAAACTGGAAAACAGCGGTGCCGGTAAGGATTCAGGCCAAAGGTCTATAACCCGCTCGGCCACCACGCGACCGGTTTCTTGTTCAAGACCTGTGGCTGGCTTGATCTCTATGTTTGCGCCAAGGCCTAAATCCGCGAGAGCCGTCACGGTTTCTTCCAAGGTTGGCACCGTCTGGCCTTGGAATTCTAAGTCAAACCAAGCACCGGCATCCAGATGCATAATGTCAGCCAACTCTGTGTCGGCCAACCTGCCGGTTACACCAACCGTGCGATCGAGGGTTTCATCATGAAAGAGCACTGGGTGATGGTCTTTTGTCAGCGCGACATCAAATTCAACCCAGCGCACGCCCAAGGTTGCGGCCTTGCGAATCGAGGCGAGCGTGTTTTCTGGGGCATGGGCCATTGCCCCCCTATGGCCAATCACAGGCGCAAGAACGCCAGCTTTTGAAACAGAGTTCGGCACGGCGAAGACTCTCTGATATTGCCAGTTGGCCAGAATCGATAACACAGGTTAGCATGGTGTAAAGGAAGCCAACGAATGGCAACTCAAATAACAGATTAAATAAAAAATACGGGGAAAATAGACCAATGGCTGACGAAACCCTGAAAGCAATGGCCCTGCACTACCACCGCAAACCAACGCCCGGCAAGCTAGAGGTCATGCCAACAAAACCGCTGGCCAACCAACGCGATTTGGCTTTGGCCTATTCGCCAGGCGTTGCGGCGGCGTGCGAAGCCATTGTTGAAGACCCCGCCGAAGCCGCGACCTTAACCGGGCGCGCCAATTTGGTTGCCGTCATTACCAACGGCACGGCGGTTTTAGGCTTGGGGAATATTGGTTCGCTGGCCTCCAAGCCGGTGATGGAAGGCAAAGCCGTTCTTTTCAAAAAATTCGCCGGGATCAATGCTTTTGACATTGAGGTCAATGAGAGCGACCCGCACAAGTTGGCTGAGATTGTGTGTGCGCTGGAACCAACCTTTGGGGCCATCAATTTAGAAGACATTAAAGCCCCGGATTGCTTCATTGTCGAAGAAGAATGCCGCAAGCGCATGAAGATTCCGGTGTTCCATGATGACCAGCACGGCACTGCTATTGTTGTTGGCGCAGCCTTGTTCAATGCGCTTCGCGTCGTCGACAAGAAAATCGAGGACGTGAAACTGGTTTCGACAGGCGGTGGTGCAGCGGGCATTGCGTGCCTCAATTTGATGCTCACCATGGGTTTGAAACGCGAGAACGTCACGCTGTGCGATCATAAAGGCGTCGTCTTTAAGGGACGCACCGAAGACATGACGGCACAAAAAGCAGACTACGCCCAAGACACCGATGCCCGCACCTTAGATGATGTGATCGGCGACGCCGATGTGTTTATGGGATTGTCAGCGGGAGGCATTCTAAAGCCCGAGATGGTTGCCAAAATGGCCAAAAGACCTGTCATCTTGGCGCTGGCGAACCCAACGCCGGAAATTGATCCAGCAGCGGCAAAGGCCGTGCGCCCGGATGCGATCATTGCGACGGGCCGATCCGATTATCCAAACCAGGTGAACAACGTACTGTGCTTTCCGTTCATCTTTCGTGGTGCCCTGGATGTCGGCGCGACAACGGTCAATGAAGGAATGAAACTGGCTGCCGTGAAAGCCATTGCCGATTTGGCGATGGCGGAAACCACAGAAACGGTGGCCAAAGCCTATGCCGGCGAAGACCTTCGGTTCGGACCAGATTACCTGATTCCAAAACCCTTCGATCAGCGCCTGATTGTCGAAGTGGCCGAAGCGGTCGCCCGTGCCGCTATGGAATCGGGCGTTGCAACACGGCCCATTGAAGACTTCGCATTGTACCGCCAAGAACTCGGCCGATTTGTCTTTAAGTCTGGCATGTTGATGAAGCCGATTATCCAACGGGCGAAATCTGACCCCCGCCGGGTGGTTTATGCCGAGGGCGAGGATTTACGGGTTCTCCGCGCCGTCCAGGTTGGCATAACGGAAGGGGTCATGAAGCCGATCTTGGTTGGCAGGCCCGATGTGATTGAATCACGGATTGAACGCGAAGGTCTCAATATGGATGCTGGGATCGACTTTGAAGTTTGTAACCCGGAGAGCGATCCGCGCTTCGATGAGTACTGGAAGCTTTATCACACTCTCAATGAGCGTGATGGTGTTTCACCGGAAAGTGCCCGCCAAGTTGTGCGCACAAACTCAACGGTTATTGCGGGCCTGATGCTGCGGCGCGGCGAGGCCGATGCCATGCTGTGCGGCGTGAATGGCCGGTATAACTGGAATGCTGATTATGTCTCAAGAACGGTGGGCAAGGCCGACGGTGTGCGTGACTTTTCTGCGTTATCTACGCTCATTTTACCAAAAACGACGGTGTTCTTGTGTGACACCCATGTGACGCCAGACCCCACCGCCGAAGAACTGGCGGAAATGACGTTAATGGCCGCCCATGAAGTTGCCCGATTCGGCGAAACGCCAAGGGTTGCGATGTTGTCGCACACGAATTTTGGCACCTATGGAACTGTTTCTTCAAAGAAAGTGCGCAAAGCCGTTGAAATTTTGATGGACCGGGCACCGGGTCTCTGCGTCGAAGGCGAAATGCAGGGTGACACGGCCTTGGACGAGAAAATTCGCTCGTTCATTTTCCCCAACGCCCGGTTTGAAGGTGCGGCAAACCTTTTGGTGTTCCCCAACATGGATTCAGCAAACATTGCCTTTAACTTGCTGAAGACCTTGGCAGACGGCTTGTCGGTTGGTCCCATACTCTTGGGGGCGCGGCAACCTGCGCATATTTTAACATCGTCCGTTACCGCGCGCGGCATTTTCAATATGACGGCGTTGGCCGTTGCCGGGGCACAAAAAGAGGCCGCGCTGGTATAGGGTTTAATATTCCAGATCGATCAACTCATCATCCAGCCACAAGTCGTCACCCATGGATTCGATCTGTTTGCTCAGCGCGTCCATCGGGTCGCCATGAAACGCGTTTTGCGTGAGCGCTGCATCAAGTTCTGCTTCGAATAATTTAACTGTATCCATGATCTTACTCCCATTTTCCCGTTGCGAGGTCCAACTGCCTCAATTGGCCCCTTCTGTTGCCTACTGAAAGCAATGCATTTCTCATGCCAAGATTCATGAAATCAACATTGTTGTTTTGCATTAGGTTACGAAAGTGCCCAGCCTTGGGTCAATTATAGCCGTTCGACCTCGGCAAATTTTTACGCATCAAATGGTGCACGCAGGACTCCCAATTGGCTGCTTTATCGTTTAAAAGAGAACGCAATAAGAAGCGGCAGTAATGTCAGTAGGTGAATGTGGGGTATCAGGCTGTTGTCAGTTTGAATTGTTAGACGGGTCCAGACTTGTGAAACGTCTAACAAGATTGGTTAAAATTCATGCGGGCTGGCATGGGCTGATCGGCAAAAAAGACTGTTGGGGCGGGAATTTTTCGTGGCATCTGGTTACGATTTCAGTGACCTAAAAATTTTGGTGTGTGACGATAGTCGGCACATACGAACCCTTGTTCGCATGTTTTTGCAGGGCTTCGGTGTCGAACATATCGTTGAAGCCGCAGACGCAAACGAAGCGTTTGACGTTCTTGGCCAGCACGACCCAGAACTGCTGATTACGGATTGGAACATGCCCCCGACCGATGGCATGGAACTGGTTCAGCGTATTCGCCAAGGCGGAGAGGCACCCGATCCGTTTATTCCCATTATCATGTTAACCGGGTATACTGAGTTGTACCGCGTGAAACAGGCGCGCGATTCAGGTGTTAGCGCGTTTTTGGCAAAACCAATTTCTGCACAAGCCCTTTACAAACGCCTGTGTGCTGTGGTGGATGACAAGCGACCGTTTGTTCGGTCGAACCGCTATTTTGGTCCAGATCGCCGGATCAGGCGTATGGCTGATTTTGGCGGCGCTGAACGCCGGGGTGTGCGAAAGGCGCGCTCGGCATAGTCGAACCCGGCATGGTTCAGATGCCGCATAGAGTTTAGGATGCATGGCCGATATCGTCGAACCCACTCGTAGGATGGCAAAGCGCGTCAATAAAACTGGCGGACCGCCACCAGATGTCGCCATCATGCGCGCCCTGAATGCGGCCGAAGATTTAGTCGACAACTATCAAGGCTGGGCCGTTGATGACCTTGAAGCCCTGTGGCGCACCTTCTTAGAAGCATCAGAAAAAGATCCAAACGGAACCCTAAATGTCAAAGGCATGTATGACATGTCACATGAAATTCGGGGCCAAGGCGGTAGCTTTGGTTTTCCCCTTATTTCAGTTGTCGGCGATTCACTCTGTAAGTTCTTAGAGGGTAAAGGAACCATCATGGCCAAAGACTTGGATGTGATCCGCGTTCATATTCTCGCCATGAAGGCGGTTTTCAGGCAGGGCATTAAAGGCGACAGCAGTGCCTTGAATCATGAGCTTGCATCGCTGCTGCGGGCGCTTCGCGAACGGGTTTAACGTTCTCGTAACGCGCCACCCGCAGACGCCAAGAACGGCGCCAGCAAATAATCCATGACGCTTCGCTCCCCCGTCAGGATGGCGGACGTAATCTGGACACCCGGCACCAGTTGATAGCGCGATTCACCACGCTTGAAAGCGGTCTCTTCCGTTATGATTCGCACTTTGTAATAAGCACCGATATCCGGGTCTTCGATGGTATCGGGACTGATGAAATCCACGACACCTTGAATGGCACCAAAATGTGCGCCGTCGCTAGAGGCGAGACGTAACGTGGCATCTTGGCCCGGGCGCACATAGCCAATTTCTTGCGGCTGAAGCTGTGCCTCAATAATCAATCGATCCTCTGCCGGCACCCGTTCTATAACCGTTTGCCCTGGCTGAACGACACCGCCGCGGGTCGCGACATGCAACCGTTTGACGACACCATCGACAGGTGCACGCAGCACAGCACGCCCCAAGGTATCCGCCATTTTTCGCAGACGCTGTTCAGTTTCTGCCAAGGCACGCCGCTTTTCATCCAAGGCCTCGCGCACGTCTTGCTGATACCCCGCTTCAATCGCCGAAAGGCTGCGCCTTGCTGATTCAAATGCGGCTTCTGCCCGTTTGCTTCCCGCTTCATCAGCGGCAATTTCGCCTTCCAAGATAACGCTTTCTTTCAAAAGATTCAGATGCAGCATCTCATTGGTCAGTTGATCCTTCATCAATTCGTTTGAAATTTTAACCTGCCGACGCAACAACGAGAGACGTTTTTTATTGTTCGTCAGACGCGCCCTAATTTCCGTAATTTCACTCTCGCGTTGAAGGATCACAGCGCGCTGCACAGCCAACTGCTCGTTGATCCGCGACCGCCGGGCTTTGAATAAATCTCGGGCTTGCTGCGCTGCTTCTGCGTATCGCTCATCCGTGCCGGTCGGAAACACAATGTCGTCTAACCCGTTCACTTCGGCAGACAGCCGGGCAACATCAACCGTGAGCGCCTCGATACGGAGCGCCATCTGCTCAACATCAGAATCGGGCGCGATGGTCTCTAATTCGATTAACGCCTGACCAACCGAAACCAAGTCTCCCTCGCGCACGAGAATATCGGCGACGAGACCGCCTTCCAAATGCTGTACCAATTTCACCTGCGAGCTGGGAATGACCTCACCCGTCGCAACAGACACAACATCCAAACGCCCAAACCACGCCCACACCAAAGCCCCCACGACCAAACCAATGGACAGCCACACGCCGCTGCGCAGTGCGGCACTGACGGCTTTCTCTTCGTCACGCAATTCGTGCCCTGACCGCGAACTCATGATGTAGCCTCCACCTCTGTGACCGGCGCACGTTTAACTTTTTCTTCAAGGCGGGGCTTTGGCTTCGCGTTTAAATCAAGCGACCAGTGCTGCCCCGCCAGCATCGATGGATCATGCGACAAAATAATAATTGTCCGACCCGATGCCGACAGCGCTCGAACAACCGTGGACATCACAGCCCGGCCTTCGGCATCCATCGATTCCGTTGGTTCATCCAAGATTGCGATGCGGCCATCAGAGGCCAAGGCCCGCGCCAAGGCCAAACGGCGACGAATGCCAAGGGCAAGGTCTGTTCCGCCATCCTTGATGGCGCTTTCCAAGCCATTGGGTAATCCGGCGACGAATGTTTTCAGCCCCGTGGTTTCGATCAATCGGCCCAGGGCCGCCTCTTCAATGTCCGGATTCAGCGCTGTAATAGCGTCACGAACACTGCCAGGTAAAAAGACGGGCTCTTGCGGAAAATAAACCAGTTGGCTGCGCCACCACATCGGATCAACTTGCCGCACGTCAACGCCATCCACCAAAATGCTGCCCCGTGTTGGCGTTAACAGTCCGGCCAGCACGCGGGCCATCGTCGTTTTGCCCGCACCGTTTGATCCGTTCACCGACAAGACGGCACCCGGCGCGAGTTCCAGTGAGACACTCTCGAACAACGGGCCATTCGAACCAGGCCAAGCAAAGGAGACATCGTCCAGGGTTAGGCGACCTGTAAAATTTTGCACAACCGCCCCACCCGTTCGTTCTTGATCAATGCTTTGAAACTTCGCCAACAGGGCAAATGCCTGGCGCGCCTTGGCAAAAGTGTCTGCCGCCCCCGATAGTTTTAGCAGCGGTTGCAGCGCGCGGGCGGCCAAAATATTCGCCCCGATCATCGCACCAACATCAAGGCGTTGGCCAACCACTTCAATCGCCCCCACGCAAATAATCGCGACACCAACCAAGGCGGCAAGCGACTGCCCAAGAACTTGTATGGTGCTTTGCAGTTGGGCAACAGATCCCTGCATCGCGCGAAATTTTGCGTCGGCTTCTGCCCACAGTTTACCAAGCTTCGTGCGACCATTAAAAACCCGCACCGTATCTGGCGATAAGACTGTGGCATTCATCAAGCCACTGCGTTGCCCGCTCGCCTCCAAAATGCCTGATTGGCCACGCCGCATGGCCTGACCAGAAATCAACACGAGAAGCAATCCAGCGGCAAACCCAATCATGACCACAATGCCAAGATTGGTGTTCAGCAAAGCGATGCCAAAAACAAACAGCAGGGCAAATGGCAAATCAACCAAGGACGCAACGGTCGCCGGTTGAAAGGCCTGACGGATCGCATCAACACTGCCAGAAATTTGCCGCCGCTCCGCTGAGCGAAGTCCGCCGAAGGATGTCATATCGGCCGTCGCCAATAAGCCGAATGCCCGCTCTGACAGTGCCCGGTCTTGCGCTGCATTGGCCGCCCGTATCAGGGAGACCCGTGCCCGCCGGAACACGAACTCAAAGCCAATTGCCGCCACGACACCGACGGTCAAGGTCCACAATGTTGCATCAACACCAAACGCGACAAAGCGGTTTAGAACCTGGATAACGAACACAGGCTGCGCAAAAGACAACACGGCGATAATCAGTGAGATCACAACAATCTCTGTCAGCACCAACGGGTGTCCCGCCAATCTATTGAATAACGCACGGAGAATCATGAAAGCAGCAACGCCATTTCTATTTGTTTGAACCGAACCTTATCATAGCCTGTTTTGGATCAATGCACATCATTGTGTAATCCTTCGGGCATCTCTAAAAATACCCACTCCACTCATTGATCTGATAGAATCACGATATCACAACGTTGAGATTATGAGGACAAAATATGAGCCAGCTTGGATTTTTTGATGTTGCTAATCGCTATG